>ENA-OWPA01000217-OWPA01000217.1-bioreactor-metagenome-genome-assembly--contig:-NODE-217-length-102335-cov-6.614993_pt1 | contig 102335 bp, 103 predicted proteins | sample MGYA00238139_ERZ651803 | MGnify/ENA primary metagenome ERZ651803 (study PRJEB26909, sample SAMN07631231) | bioreactor metagenome | isolation source: Switchgrass digestor | place: USA: Dartmouth... | reverse complement strand
CGTCCTTTTTTGAAATGGTGGCCGAGCGCTTCCACTGTTCGCTGCCCTGCTTTTCCTTCACTTCCAGCTTTGCCGTGGTGTCCGCAGGACTGTAAATGCGCAGCCGGATTTTATGCCGGGTTTCCAGGCCGTCCACCTTGTCGTAATAGTCCTGGTCGTCGATGCTGTCAAAATAGAGGGAACGCACCAGATATCCGTCCCGTTCCCCGGGCCGGTCCACCGGCAATACCTTTTCCAGTCTCTGTTGCACGTAGTAAGCGGAACAGAGATCCAGCAGGTACTTAATCTCCCTTCGCGCCACACTGGTTTCCGTCATATTTCCCTCCAACTATACAGTCTATTGATAGCTTGAGATATTTCTGCATGAAAATAACAATTATTTTGCCAGATAATTCCATATTTTTCCAGGAGCTAGTTTCATTATACTTAGATTGAAAGTTTATTCAAGAGCAAAAAGACGGAAATATTACCATTTTTTTCCAAATTTTATAAAATGATTCGACGAAATGAGAAAAAGGCACCAATCGGTGGAATGAATATCCTGAACAAAGAGGAGGAAACGTCATGGAGATTTTAAAGTCCGCCCTCGTACGCCCTAACGACGACAATCCCCAGCTGACCGCCAATGTGGCCGAAATCATCGGGCGGGTGCGCAGGGAAGGGGATGACGCTCTTGTCGACTTTAACACCCGCTTTGACGGCAACGCCCGCCGCCGGCTGCAGGTAACCCGGCAGGAAATCCAGGAAGCTTACGAGCAGCTTTCCGCTCAGGAAATCGACGATTTAAAGGCGGCGGCGTCCAACATCCGAACCTTTGCGCAGGCCCAGCTTAGCTGCCTGAAATCCCTGGAGGACATTTCCCCCACGCCGGGAGCTTATCTGGGCCACCGGGTGATTCCTGTGCAGTCCTGTTGCTGCTATGTGCCCGGCGGCAGTTATCCCCTCTACTCCACCGCTCTGATGCTGGTGATTCCGGCGCGGGTGGCGGGGGTTGGAAAAGTGGTGGCCTGTTCCCCCGCCATGAAGGGCAGCGAAAAGATTCATCCCAAAATTCTGGCGGCGCTGGATATCGCCGGCGCCGACGAAATCTACGCCGTCGGCGGCGCCCACGGCGTTGCGGCCTTTGCCTACGGCACCGGGCAAATTCCCGCGGTGGACATTATCGTCGGCCCCGGGAACCAGTATGTCACCGAGGCCAAACGCCAGTGCTACGGCCAGGTGGGCATCGATTTTGTGGCAGGCCCCAGCGAGGTGCTGATTATCGCCGACCACACCGCCGACCCTGAAATTCTTGCCGCCGATTTGCTGGCTCAGTCGGAGCACGACTTGCTGGCCAAAGGCGTCCTGGTGACTACCCACCGGCAGGTGGCGGAACTAACCATGGTGGCGGTGGAGGCTCAACTGGCCACTTTGGAAACGGCGGGAATCGCCCGCAAATCCTGGCAGGATTACGGCGAGGTGATTTTGGCCGAAGATTTGGAGGAGGCCGTTTCCGTTGCCAATCAACGAGCTCCCGAGCATTTGGAGCTTATGGTGGAGGACGCCGATGAGATCATCCCACGGCTGGTGAACTACGGCTCCCTGTTTATTGGGCAGGCCACGGCGGAAGTCTTTGGCGACTACGCTTCTGGAACCAACCACACCCTGCCTACCCTGCGGGCTGCCCGCTACACCGGCGGCGTTTGGGTGGGAACCTTCCTCAAGGTATGCACTCACCAGCGGATGACGGCCGATGCCTTGAAAACTCTCGCTCCTTTGACCTCCCGCATGGCCAGAGGGGAAGGGCTGATAGCTCACGCCAGAGCCGCCGAAATCCGAGCCGAAAAATTGTAGCCTTGCCGGTACATATTTCGAATTCTCATAAAATAGAAAGGACCTGTTCCCCCTGGAGCGGAGAACAGGTTCCTTTTTGTAACATCGGAGGCCAGCAGCCGGGCTCCGGTAGGCGGAACTTACCACTCCGGCGCCATTGCCGGCATTCTTATTTGAGGTGTATTGAAAAATATCATGATTTTTATTGGTAGAAATCCCAATGTACAGCAGTCCGTCAAAGGTGTTATGATCATCATTGAGGCAGTGGTGTTTTATATGGAAATATAATTGGTTTTGAAAAATGGCCGAGCCATTTTATCATCCGCAAGGTACATATCGAAAGGAAGTATTGTTATGAAGCTCTGCTTTAACGAGGCCACTACTATTGGCAACTCCACTCTGGAACAGGATCTCATTCTCTGCGAGCGTTTTGGATACGACCTGATTGAGATCCGTCTGGATAAGCTGCGGGAATACCTGCAAACCCACTCCATTGACGATTTGAAGGCTTTCTTTGCCGGCAGCAGACTGAAGCCCTACGCCTTCAACGCGTTGGAGGGGATTAACTTCCGCACTTCCCAGGAGTGGGAGGAGCTTCTTTCGGGGCTGGACCTGTTCTGTCAGGTGGGCAAGGAAATCGGCTGCAACAAAGTGGTGATTGTGCCCACCAACGACGTGGGGCACAAGACCAAAGAGGAAATCAAGGCGTCCTGCCTGGAAGCCATCCGCGCCATCGACGAAAGAGCCCGCAAAAACGGCTGGCCCATGAATCTGGCCTTTGAGTTTGTAGGGTACCCCAACCTTTCCGTCAACACCTTTGGCCAGGCCTATGATATTGTTCAGGCCGCCAATATGGAAAACGTAGGGGTTGTGCTGGATTGCTTCCACTTCCACGCCATGAATTCCCGTTGGGAAGACTTGGAGCGGCTGGATGTTGCCAAGCTCTTTATTCTCCACATCGACGACAGCGAGGATTTGCCCGTGGGTGCCTTGCGGGATGAGCACCGCCTGTGGCCCGGCGACGGAGCCATTGACCTTGACCGGATTTTTACCCTGCTAAAGAAGATGGGCTATTCGGAAATGGCCTCGGTGGAGCTGTTCCGGCCGGAATACTACCAAATGCCCGCCGAGGACACCATCCGCATGGCAAAGGAAAAGAGTATCGCCGTTTTGTCGCATTATTGGACCATCGGATAGTGCGAGATAGTATCGCATTTACCTGCTTGCCGCGGGCACTGTTTCCGGGCGACCGTCCAGAACCCGGTAATTTACCTTCTCCATCACATCGAAGGGCTGCATTACGGGCTGCTGGTGCACCCAGTTGGACAGCGTCAACAACGTCAAATGGGAGGCTTCGACAAGCTGGCCATCATCCGGGGGCCGGAGGCTATCGAAGCCGAATTCCGCCGACTGGAGCCGGTGATTCGCCAGGGGGGCTGCATCACCTGCACCGACCATCAGGTGGCACCCCAGACCCCTCTGGAGCACTACCGGTACTATCTGCGGCGCCTGCGGGAAGTGATGAGCGAAATGCGGGGCGAAAAAGCGCTGCGCTGACCGGCGCCCGAGTCGCAATCTTACTTTGACAACATTTGTGTTAACCTCCAAAGGAAGGGTACTTTCACACCCAGGTGAAAGTACCCTTCCTGCTTGAGAGGCTTCTCTATGGCTCTACTTATGATACGGTGACAAGGGGTTCATCGGCCGCTTTTTGAGCCGGCGGGTCGAGGAGAAGGCCATCGTCGATCCAGCCCTTTTTCAGGGCGAACTGGCTGACGGCAGGCTTTGGACTCTCCTTAGCGGGGGAACCGGAACTCTTCGTAGAAGTACCGCCGGATTTTTTGAGCTTGAATTGGGAAACCAAAGATTTGAGCATGGAGGCTTGGGCGGAAAGTTCTTCGCTGGAGGCGGCGCTTTCTTCCGCCGTGGCCGAATTGGTCTGAATGATGCCGGAAATCTGATTGACCCCTTGGTTGATTTCCTCAATGGAATTTGCCTGGGCTTTGGAGGCCGCGGCGATGTTCTGCACCAACTGGCTGACGGTTTTTGCCTTTTTCATCACCGCCTCCATGGCTTTTTCCGTTGCCTTTGCCATGTTCTCGCCGTTTTGAATGGCGGCAAGGGTGTTTTGAATCAGCTCGCCGGTATCCTTCGCGGCCTGGGCGCTCCGGTTGGCCAAATTGCGGACTTCTTCCGCCACCACGGCGAAGCCCTTGCCGGCGGAGCCGGCTCTGGCCGCCTCCACCGCGGCATTGAGGGACAGGATGTTGGTCTGGAAGGCGATGTCGTCGATGGTTTTGATAATCTGCTGAATCTTATTGGACTGCTTTGCGATTTCGTCCATGGCGCCCATCAGGGCCTTCATCTGTTCGTTGCCGTGTACCAGTTCCTGCTCGGTGTCTTTCACGTTGATGCTGGCCTGTTGGGCGTTTTCGGTGTTTTGCTTGACCTTCTGCAGAATTTCGCTCAGGGTAGACGCCAACTCCTCCACGGAAGCGGCCTGCTCGGCGGAACCGTGGGAAAGGGCCTGAGCTCCGGCCGCCATCTGCTGCGAGCCGGTGGCAATTTGCTGCGAGGAGGTGTCAATTTGAACGAGCATATGATTAAGGGAGGAGAGAATCTCTTCCATCGATTGCCGGATGGGCAGGAAGTCGCCGGGATAATCCTGGTCCACCGAAACCGTCATATCCCCTTTGGCCATCTGGCCCAGAATGTGGGAAATATCGGTTATGTATCCTCTTAGATGTTGAATCAGAATGCGAATGCTTTCGGCCAAAGCGCCCATTTCGTCTTTGGAGGTATAGCGGACTTCCACATCCAGTTTGCCGTCGGCCAACTGCTTGGCGACCGTTTCCACTTCCCGCACCGGCCTGACAATGCTGCGGATGAGGCGGTTGCTCAACAACAGCACGATGACAATGGAAACGACAAAGAAGACCACAACGAATCGGGTGGTGTTGGATGCGGCGGCCTTTGCAGAGTTGTAGTAATTGTTGCCCACTTCCTCCACAGCCTGGCTGATGCCGATGGCAAGGCTTTGGATTTCCTGGGCCATGGGGGCGTACTGTTCATTGTAAACCTGCAGGGCCAGGTTTTTCCTCTTTTGCGTCACATATTGGAAGAGGTTGTGCCGAATTTCGTTGGCCTGCTCATTTTTTTCATAAATTTGCTCTACCCGTTGGCGGTCTCCCTCCGAGGTCAGATGTTGCCGCAAAAACTCGATGTTGACGTTTACCTCGTAGATGGCATTGTTCATCTCTGCCTCGTACTGGGCAACGTTGTCTTCCTTGGTCTCCAAAATAATGTGGGTGATATTTTTTTCAATGGCCTCCAAACCTCTGCGCAAATCCATGGCGGCTTTGACAATTTGATGGGGGCCGGTATAAAACCCTGTAAAAGAGCTGGAAACGCTCTGCATGCCGCTGAAGATGGCAATGCCCAGGGACAGCACATACAAAAGCAAAACAATCAAGAACGTCACCAATAATTTTTTACCAATGGATAGATTCCTCATATAATCTCCTCCCGTTTTGGCGGTTAAATGATTGACTGCCTTGAATAGATATTGCGTCGGAGCCATTAACCCCGAAAAAAAGCAAGGATAAAGAAAGAAGTATTTCCGTCGGTTGGTCGACTTTTTCAAACTGCGCTGGAAGACAGGATTTCTTTTTTGATAATTTCAATTAATTTCGAATAAAAATTGGAATAAATTGCGCAAATAACAACAAGTGAATTGTACTGTCATTTTACGCCAAAAAGGGCTAATAGTCAATCATTGCCATAAATTTTGTCATATTATGTAATATTTTTATTAATAAGTACGGTTCTGCATATAATCCTGCAAATTATCCTGCAGATAACATTTTTCTGCAGCTGAAATATAGGCTGTTCTAACAAAAAAATGCGATAATTTTGGATTTTCTCTCTTCATTGTCCATATAAAGATGCAAGATGCGACTTTATGTATTGCATTTTAATAAATCCTATGCTTTAATTAAGTCATTCACTCCCACAGGAAGGCGCACAGCCGCCTTCTCCTGGGGAAAGTTTTCGCAAAGCGTTGAAGGTGCCCACCAAAATGTTCGCCGCATAAGGTGACAAAATATTGCGGTAGGTTCCGACAACCCGGCTTTGCGGAGCATGCCAAGCGTAGTAAAAACGTAGTAAGAAAAGGGGAACAAGTAACATGAAGAAAGTTCTTGCAGTTGTCATGGCGATGCTACTGGTATTTTCTCTTGCTGCCTGCGGCAATTCCAGCAACAGCAGCAGCACCGCCGCATCCGAATCTTCCGAAGCCGCTCCCGCCGAGTCCTCCGCTGCAGCTGAGGAATCGGCCGCCGAACAGACCGAAGGCTTCGGCCTGAAGCCCACCAAGGACCCTTCTGAAATGAAGGTTGCTCTGGTTATGCTGGGCGCCATCAGCGATTTGGGTTGGGACTACACCGCTTCCATCGGCCTGCAGAAGATTGCCGCCATGGGACCTCAGACCTCTTATAAAGAGAAGGTGGCTATGTCCGACCTGGAATCCGTGTTCCGCACTTACGCTTCCGAGGGATACGACGTCATCTTCTACGCCACCAGCATGGGTGAGGAAGCCGTCGCCACCGTGGCCAAGGACTTCCCCGACACTCAGTTTATCGTCGTGGCCGGCAACCTGATGGAGGACAACATTGTCTCCATTAAAATGGCCGACGAGCAGCAGGGCTTTATGCTGGGCGCTATTGCCGCCATGGCTTCCAAGAGCGGCATCGTGGGCTTTGTGGGCGCCAACGAAATCGTTCCTGTGGTCAACGGCCTCAAGGGCTTTGAGCAGGGCGCCAAGTACGTCAACCCCGACATTCAGGTGCTCTCCACCTTTACCGGTTCCGACTTCGACGTCAACCTGGCCAAGGAAGTTGCTCTGGCTATGATTGATCAGGGCGCCGATGTTCTTTCCTCCATCGCCACCGCCGGCACCGTCGGCGTGCTGGAAGCCTGCGTGGAGCGGGGCATCTACGCCGTATCCGAAAGCTCCGGCCTGGCTGAGGCTGCCACCGACGCGGTGCTCACCTCTGTTACCAAGGACGCTTCCATCGGCTACGAGGTTATCTTTAAAAAGTACCTGGACGGCCAGCTGCCCAATTACATCATGAAGATGGGCGCTGCCGAAGGCGTTGTGTACTACGATCCCTGGAATGAGGCAGTGAAGGGTGACGGTTTGACCGATGAGCAAAAAGCCCAGATTGAGCAAATCTATCAGGACATGGCTGCCGGTAAAATCGAAATCTCCATTGACTAATTTCGGCAACTAATACAATTCAACAGGATGAGCAGGCCTTTATCCCATGGGTAAAGGTTGCTCATCCTGTTTGAGCATCTGGGGAACCCAACAGGGCCCTGAGAGGAGAGTGGAACGTGCAAGCACAGGATGTCAGAGCCTTTGCCCTCAAAGTGTTGTATCCCATTGTGTCCATTGTGATTGCCCTGATTGTCACCGGGTTTATCATCTTTTTCATGGGATTCAACCCTCTGGAGGCCTACGCCATGATGGTGAGCGGCGCCATGAAAAACCTCAACGCCATAGGGGAGACGGTGGTAAGCGCTGTTCCCTTGATTTTTTCGGCGCTGAGCTTTGCCCTCGCCTATAAAAGCGGCGTCTTCAACATAGGCGTGGAAGGACAGATTTACATCGGTGCCCTCTTTACCATTTTGGTGGGCACCCTAAAGGGAATTCCCCCCGTTATCCATATGCCCCTCACCATTGCGGCGGGTTTTGCAGGGGGAGCGTTGTGGGGGCTGCTCATTGGTTGGCTTAAGGTGCGATTTGGCGCCAACGAGATGATTACCACCATCATGCTCAACTATGTGGCCACCATCTTTATCAGTTACTGTGTGGCCGGCCCCATGAAGGAAAAATCCGGTAGCGGCATGTCCCAAACCGAGGCGGTGGTGGACGGCGTCCGCCTGCCCCGCTTTGTGCCGGGAACCCGCCTTCATGCCGGTATTTTTCTGGCGCTGGCCGCTTTGCTGTTCTTCTGGATTTTCATCTGGAAAACCAGGAAGGGCTACGAGCTGCGGGTGACGGGGCTCAACCCCACCGCCGCCCAATACGCCGGCATGAACATCAACGCCAACACCCTGCTGGTGATGGTGCTGTCCGGAGGCATCGCGGGCCTTGCCGGGTGCGTGGAAATTCTCGCCCTACAGGGACGCCTGATGGCGGGCTTTGCCGGCAACATCGGGTTTAACGGCATTACCGTTGCCCTGTTGGGAGACTGCACTCCCATAGGGGTGTTGCTGGCCGCTCTGTTGTTCGGGGCCCTCAACGCCGGCTCCAACAAAATGGAGATGCTGGTGGGAGTGCCCAGCGCCACCGTGTCCATCATGCAGGGCATCATCATCCTGGCGGTGGTGGCTCGGGTCGCCTTCGAGCGCGGCTTAATTAAATGGAAAACTACGACAAAAGGGGGGCAGCAGGCATGATTGCAACCATTACCAGCTTTATTGCCTCCAACATCCGCACCACCACCCCCTTGCTGCTGGCAGGATTGGGTGTGGTGTTTAGTGAAAGATCCGGCGTGGTCAACATTGGTGTGGAGGGCACCATGCTCATAGGCGCCTTTACCGGCGTGGTGGCCTCCTACTACTCCGGCTCCGCTTTGGTGGGAGGATTGGCCGCCATGCTCAGCGGTCTAATTGTGACGCTGATCATCGCCTTCTTTTCCATCACCGTCAAGGCCAATCAGGTCATTGTAGGAACGGCGGTCAACATCTTTGCCAGCGGGCTTACCATTACCCTCAACCGCCTGATTTTTGGAGTTAGCACCTCCGTCACCATCATCAACTCTTTTCAAGAGGTTCCGCTGCCCCTGCTCAGCCGGCTGCCGGTGGTGGGGAGCAGCATCTTCACCCAGACCATTCCGGGATACCTTGCCTTCCTGCTGGTTCCCGTGGCCTGGTTTGTCATGCAGAAAACCAAAATCGGCCTCAAAGTGCGGGCGGTGGGAGAAAATCCCCATGCCTGCGCCACCACGGGCAACAATGTCATCCGCATCCGGTATCTGGCCATGGCTTACAGCGGGCTGATGGTGGGGCTGGCGGGAGCCTTTGTTTCCATGGGTTCTCTGAGCTCCTTTACCGAGAATATGGTGGCTGGTCGCGGCTTTATTGTGCTGGCGGCGGTGGTGGTGGGCAACTACACCCCCGTCGGCGTGTTGCTGGCCACGCTGCTGTTTGGAGCAAGCTCCGCCCTTCAGTTCCAGTTAATGGCCGGCAGCGGCACCATCCCCTATCAGTTCTGGAGCATGTTGCCCTACATCATTACGGTGGTGGCCATCTGCGCATACCGCAAGAGCTCCAACGCCCCCGCCGCCAGCGGACGGGCCTACAGCCGGGAATAGGAGGGGCAAACCATGGCATATCTGGAAATGAAGAACATCACCAAGGTGTTTGGCACCCTGCGAGCCAACGATAACGTAAATCTTTCGGTGGAGCGGGGAGAGGTTCACGCCCTTTTGGGAGAAAACGGTGCCGGAAAATCCACCCTCATGAACATTCTCTACGGCCTGTACGCCCCCACCGCCGGGGAAATTTACATCGACGGACAGCCCGTTGTCCTCAATGACCCGCTGGACGCGGTGGCCAAGGGCATCGGCATGGTCCACCAGCACTTCATGCTGATTCCCGCCCTGACGGTCATCGAAAACGTGGTGCTGGGCCAAAAGGACCACAGCCAGGTGCTGGATTTAAAGACCGCCGCCAAAAACTTCAGCGAACTGGCTCAAAAGTTTGGCCTGGAGGTAGACCCTTGGGCCAAAGTCAGTCAGCTGACGGTGGGGCAGCAGCAGCGGGTGGAAATTCTCAAAGCATTGTCCCACAACGTCAAAATTTTGATTTTAGACGAGCCCACCGCCGTCCTCACTCCCCAGGAGGTGCGGGGACTGTTCGACACTATGCGGATGCTCAAGGAGCAGGGCCACACCATCATCTTTATCAGCCACAAGCTGATGGAGGTCATGGAAATCTGCGACCGTTGCACCGTGCTGCGGGGCGGCAAAAAAATAGCCACCGTTCCCATTTCGGAGGTGGAGAACACCCAGCAGCTGGCCAACATGATGGTGGGCCGTTCGGTGGATTTAAAGCTGGACAAGAAAGAAGCCACCCCCGGAAAGGAAGTTTTAAAGGTGGAGCACCTCTGCTACACCAACCGGCGGGGGGTTCAGGTGCTCCGGGACGTCACCTTTGACGTGCGGGCCGGAGAGATTTTGAGCATCTGCGGCGTGGACGGCAACGGCCAGTCGGAGTTGGTCCGCTGCATTGCGGGATTGGAACGGGCGACTTCGGGGAAAATTATCATTGACGGGCAGGACACCACCCACAAGCCGGTGCGGGAGATTTTAAACGCCGGGGTGTCCCACATTCCCGAAGACCGCCACAAGTACGGCATGGTGGGGGAGATGAGCGTCAACGAAAATATGCTCCTCACCACCTACTGGAAGGAGCCCTACACCAAAAAGGGCTTTATCAACCGCAAATGGTGCATGGAGCGCAGCAAACAGCTGTGCGACGCCTACAACGTGGTGATGAGCTCCATTCAGGGGCCGGCGGGCAAGCTTTCCGGCGGAAACCAGCAGAAGATGGTGGTGGCCCGGGAGCTGGACCGTTCCCCCAAGCTGCTGATTGCCACCCATCCCGCCCGGGGACTGGACATTGCGGCCACCAAGTACATTCAGTCCCGCATCATCGAAGCCCGCGACCAGGGAGCCGCCGTGCTCCTGGTTTCCACCGAGTTGGACGAGATTCTGGAGCTTTCCGACCGAATTCTGGTCATCTACCGGGGACAGGTGATGGATATTCTCCCCCAAAGCCAAGCCACTTTGGAACAGCTGGGCCTGTTGATGGCAGGCGTAAAATCCACCGAAACAAAGGAGTAAAAAATGACAACCATCCGAGAACAGGTTCGGGCCATAGCGGACGAAGTCATTGAGATGCGCCGCTGGCTCCATCAGCACGCCGAACTTTCCTTTCAGGAAGTAAAGACGTCGGGATATATTGAAAAGAAGCTGCGGGAAATGGGCGGAGATTTGGAAATTACCCGCCCCACTCCCACCAGCGTTATGGCGGTTCTCAAAACCGGAAGGCCGGGCCCGGTGATTGCTTTGCGGGCGGATATTGACGCCCTGCCCATTCAGGAGCCCCAGGGGCTGCCTTACGCCTCCAAAAACGACGGGGTGATGCACGCCTGCGGCCATGACGGCCACGCCGCCATTCAGTTGGGCACCGTCAAGGTGCTGCTGCAAAACCGGGACAAGCTGCGCGGAGAAGTGCGCTTCCTCTTCCAGCACGCCGAGGAAGTCCCGCCCGGCGGCGCCATCGAAATGCTGCGGGCCGGCGTGATGGAGGGCGTGGACGAGGTGTACGGCCTGCACCTCACCACCACCCTGGAGACCGGGCGCTTCGGCATCTGCAAAGGGGTGCTCACCTCCAACACCGACGGCTTTACCATTGTGGTGCAGGGCAAGGGAGGCCATTCGGCCATGCCCCAACTCTGCATCGACCCGGTGCCCATCGGCGGGCAGATTATTGGCGCCCTGCAAACGGTGGTGTCCCGCCGTTTGGCCCCCGACCAAACGGTAGCCCTTTCCATCTGCAAGGTCCGGTCCGGCAGCGCCTACAACATCATCCCCAACACCTTTGAAATGGAAGGTTCGGTCCGCACCTTCTCCCGTCAAACCCGGGAACAGGTGAAAAACCTCATCGGCGAAATTGCCTGCGGCATTGCCGCCGCCAACGGCGCCACCGCGGACTACCGCTACGACCAAGGCTACGACGCCGTGGACAATGACCCGGAACTGACCGACATCGCCACCAAAGTCATTGCCGAAACTTTTGGACCCGACGCTCCCACCCCCATGAACCCGGTGATGCCGGGAGAGGACTTTGGCTATTTTTCCAGCTGCTGCCGCGGCTTCTTCCTGGAGCTGGGCGCCGCCAACGCCGCCAAAGGCCTCACCGCCGCCCACCACAACCCCGCCTTTGCCTTTGACGAGGACGCACTGGCTTTGGGAGTGGAGTACAACGTCAGCTTGCTGCTGAATAGAATGAGGTAAGCCTATGTCTTGCGTAACCCTTTCACTGCGGGCCTCCAGCCGGGGCGGCGTCCGCACCGAAATTCAAGGCAAAAACCACAGCTGGGTCATCGACGAGCCCAAAGCCTTTGGCGGAGAGGACACCGCTCCCAGCCCGGTGGAGATGTTGCTGGGCTCCTTAGCCGGATGCATTTCCGCCGCGGGACATCTCATCGCCCAGGAAATGGGCATTTGCCTGAAGGCTCTGGACATCTCCATCGACGGAGACATCAACTCCCAGGTGTTTTTGGGTAAGGGAGACGGAGGCAGGGCAGGATTTCGCCAGATTCGCGTTTCCCTGACCGCCGACGCCGATTGGACCCCTTCCCAGCGGGAAGGGTGGCTGCGGCAGGTGAAAAGCCGCTGCCCGGTGATGGATAACCTTACGTTCCCCACCGGTGTGGAAATCGACTTTGCTTAACCGGAGGCTTGCCATGTACCGCAATATTTTGGAATCTCACGCCCACTACGACGAGAAATGCTATGCTCCCCGCCTTGAGCAGGTGTTGGAGGAGCAGCGGCAAAAGGGTGTGTGCTGTATCATCAACTGCGGCTCGGATGTGGCTTCCTCCCACCGCTCGGTGGAGCTTGCCCGCCGCTTTGACATGGTGTTTGCCGCCGTGGGAGTCTTCCCATTGGCGGTGGAGCATCTGCCCGCCAATTGGCTGGAGGAGATTCGAGCCCTTTCCTTGGAAGAAAAAGTGGTTGCCATCGGGGAAATTGGCCTGGACTACCACGCGGGAACTCAGCTGCGGCAACAGCAGATTGCCGTTTTTGAAGCTCAGCTGGAGCTTGCCAAAGAGCGGAATCTCCCTATCCAGATTCATGACCGGGATGCCGACGCCGACACCATTGCCCTGGTGGAAAAGCACCGGCCTCGGGGAATGGTTCACCGCTTTGCGTCCTCCCCTCAGGCGGGGCAGGCGTTTCTGGAGCTGGGGATGCATTTGGGCATCGGGCCCAACATCACCTATCCGGAATTTGCCCATGTGCTGGAGATAGTTCGCGCCATGCCACTGGAACGGTTGGTGCTGGAAACCGATTCTCCCTTTTTGCCCCCTGCCCGCCTGGCGGGGCAGATTTCCACTTCGGATATGATTGGAGAGGTGGCGGAAACCATCGCCAAAGTGCGGGGAGACTGCACCCCTCAGGAGGTACTGGATCTTGCCTGCGCAAACGCCAAAAGGCTGTTTGCCATTCCATAATTCTTTATAAAAAGAAGGCGGGACGTTTTGTCCCGCCTTCTTTGTCACGCACTATGGCAAGCTTGCATACTTTGAGTATCTGTAAGCAGAATGGTTTTACCCGCATAACACTCCCTTTGCCGAATGATGTTTTTTCATCCCGTCATGGGCGATGGAATCAGTGCTTTGTATTTACCTGTGGTTTCCCGGTCCGGTTCGACAATCAACACGCCCTGTGCTCCGTCCACAATGGCGGGTGTTCCGTCTGGAATTTGCTCCAAATCCAAATGGGTGTCCACCAGTGCGGGAATTTTCATGATGCGGGCCAGAATGGCTGTGTGGGAGTGAACCGAGCCTTGAGCGGTCACCACGGCCAGCACCTTGTCTTTGTCCAGCAGGGCGGCTTCGGTGGGGCTGAGGTCATGGGCCACCACAATGGAAGGCTGCGGCAGAGCGTACCGGTAGTCGTTCCATGCTCCGTTTAACGCATCGATCATCAGAGCTGCCAAATTTCGAAAGTCCGATGCTCTCTCCCGCATATAAGCGCTTTCCATGTTGCCGAAAAGCCTGGCGAAATGCTCCCCCGACTGAAAGATGGCGTGCTCGCAGGTTGCCCGCTGCTCTTCCAGCAGGCGGTGGACATACTTTAAGTATTCAGGGTCATCCAGTAGCATGCTCAGCATTTCAAAGATGGCGGCGCCGGTTTTGCCAAGATGCTCCGCCGTCTTGTCATGAAGCTCCCGCAGCTTTGCCTGGGTTTGGGATTTGGCACGCTCAAACCGCCGCTTTTCCTCTTGCGGGTCCTGGGCGTATCGTTTCTCCACCTTCGGAGCATTCTTTTGCAGCACTTTGATGTTGCCCATCGCAATGCCGCCGCTCACCGGTTTGCCCCAATATGTTTTCATCGCAAACAGCCTCACTATGTGTTCCGTGCTCTGTTGCCATTTGTAAGAAAGGTTGCCACAGAAGCTTTTGCTTATGGGCAACCTTTGTGTTCCTCAAACGGAATATGAAAACTAAAATAATTTAACAAATTAAATCGGTTAAATTACATATAAATTGTGCAATCATTATAACACACGTCGGTTGGCAAATCAAGATGGAAGCGCCCTTTACATTTTTTCCTCTAGGCTTTTTGGGGAAATCCAATAATTATCCAACAATATTGGTAAAATATCTTGCCGAATGGATTCGTGCCATGTATAATGAAAGGCACAATAATTGCGCTGCATCTTGCATTCGGTGAGAGCGGCAGCAAGGAGGAACGAATATGAGTAAAAACGTCATCTCAACTGGCAAGATGGCACGTTTGGCCGTACTTGTCGCAATCCTGCTGATTCTGGCCTTTACGCCCCTCGGGTACTTAAAGATTGGGCTGGTAGCCATCTCCTTTCTGATGATACCGGTGGCCATTGGGGCTGTTACCGTGGGTCCGGACGGCGGCGCCCTGTTGGGAGCAGTCTTTGGTCTGACCAGCTTTGCCCAATGCTTTGGCACCGACGCCTTTGGCGTGGCGCTGTTGGCCATTCAGCCGCTATTTACCTTTATCCTGTGTATGGTGCCCCGCATTTTGGCGGGATGGCTGCCGGGGCTGCTGTTTCGAACGCTTTCGGCTAAAATCTCCAAAACCACCGCAGCGCTGATAGCCGGGTTTTCCGCCGCAGCCCTCAACACCATTTTGTTTGTCACTTTTTTGCTGGTGTTGTTTGGCCAAACCGACATTGTGCGCTCCCTGGGGAACAGCACGCTGGCCATCATCGGGGTTCTGGTCACCAGCAACGCGCTCATTGAGGCGCTTGCCTGCACCGTCGTCACCGGAGCCGTTAGCCGGGCTCTGCTTTCCTTGAAGCGGTAACTTGGAACATGAAGGAGTCAACATCATGATTCTCGCCATTGATGTAGGGAATACCCATATTGTCATCGGCTGTCTGGAAGGTGGGAAGGTTACCCACATCTTTCGGATGGTGACCGACTTAAAAAAGACAGAAAACGAATATGCCGTCGGCATCAAAAATATTCTGGATTTTGAGGGAATTCGCTGCGACAAGTTTGAAGGCGCCGTCCTCTCCTCGGTGGTGCCGCCCCTGTCCAGCGCTATCAAATCCGCCATAAAAAAGGTGACCTGCCTCAACCCGGTGGTGGTGGAAGCCGGCATCAAAACCGGCATGAATATCCGCCTGGACGACCCGGCGCAGCTGGGTGCGGACCTTGTGGCCGCCGCCGTGGGAGCCATGGCATCCTATCCGCTGCCGCTGATTATTTTTGATATGGGCACCGCCACCACCATTTCCGCCATTAATGCCAACGCCACTTTTATCGGCGGCTGCATCTATCCCGGCACCGAGCTTTCCATGCACGCGTTGGCCAGCGGCACCTCCCAGCTTCCCAAAGTGCCCATCGAGGCGCCCCCGCGCTGCATCGGTACCAATACCATCGATTGCATGAAGAGCGGCGCCATCTTTGGAACCGCAGCCATGGTGGACGGCATGATTGACCGCTTTGAAGAAGAACTGGGCATGAAGGCCACCGTGGTGGCAACCGGCGGCCTTTCCGGAAGGATTATTCCATACTGCCGCCGCACCATTCATCACGACGAAAATCTGGTGCTGCGCGGGCTGGGCATTATCTATGAAAAGAACAAAAAGCTGACTGCCCGCAGCAACGGGTAACAAATCCAACTGGCTGCCCCTAACGGGGCGGCCAATTTTTGCGCTATTTGAAAATTAGAAAAATGTTTGACAAGGGATTGACAAACTGCATCAGAAGTGGTTATGATACAGGTAGGCTAAGCTGCGAGAAGGTATTCTTTCGGCAAAGCGTGGTATTTTAATAGGCTCTGACACAAAGATTCGTTCTGAGTGAAAGGCACAAGTATCTATATTGCTTATGGATTACTGCGCCTTTTTGGCGCTTTTTTTATTTTTATCAACGTTGAGGAAGGAGATTGTATGGAAACCAGAGTGGTTGTGGTCGGCATCATCGTCGAAAATCCCGATTCGGTGGAAGCTCTCAACAATATTTTACATACCTACGCCCCCTATATCATCGGCCGCATGGGAATTCCCTACCGGCAGCGAGGGGTTTCCATCATCAGTATTGCCATGGACGCACCTCAGGACGTCATCAATGCCCTGTCCGGCAAAATTGGAAAACTGCCCGGCGTCAGCAGCAAGGTGGCCTATTCCAACGTAAGGAGTGCCGAATGAATACCCAGGAGAAGATATTGATTGACCGCCTCGCCGCAGAACATACCCTCGAAGGACCCGAGCTGCTCGCCCTGCTGGAAAACCGCACCCCGGAAGGGGCGGAGTATCTGTTCGAGCAGGCTCGAAAAGTTCGCCACGCCATTTACGGCCACGACGTCTACCTGCGGGGGCTCATTGAATTTACCAACTACTGCAAAAACGACTGCTACTACTGCGGCATCCGGAACAGCAACTGCAAGGCGGAGCGCTACCGGCTGACCAAGGAGCAGATATTGGAGTGCTGCGCCCAGGGATATGAGCTGGGGTTCCGCACCTTTGTGCTCCAGGGCGGGGAAGACCCCTTCTTCACCGACCAGAAGATGGCGGACATTGTCAGCGCCATTAAGGAAGCGTACCCCGACTGCGCCGTCACCCTTTCCATCGGGGAGCGAAGCCGGGCAAGCTACCGCATCCTGCGGGAAGCCGGAGCCGACCGATACCTGCTGCGCCACGAAACCGCCAACGCCGACCACTACGCCAAACTTCATCCCCCTTCATTGAGTCTTGCGAACCGCAAGAAATGCCTGTGGGATTTAAAGGAGCTGGGCTATCAGGTGGGCTGCGGCTTTATGGTGGGCTCCCCTTACCAGACCAACACGCATTTGGTGGAGGACCTGTTGTTTATCCAGGAATTTAAGCCCCACATGGTGGGAATCGGCCCCTTTATCCCTCACAGCGATACCCCCTTTGCCGCCCAGCCGGCAGGCACGCTGGAGCTGACCCTTTATCTGTTGGGCATCATCCGGCTGCTGTTGCCCAAGGTGCTGCTGCCCGCCACCACCGCCCTCGGCACCATTCATCCCACCGGGCGGGAGGCCGGCATTTTGGCCGGCGCCAATGTGGTGATGCCCAATTTGTCCCCCGTGTCCGTCCGCCGCAAATACATGCTGTACGATAACAAAATCTGCACCGGGGACGAGGCCGCCGAGTGCCGCTGCTGCCTGACCGGACGGATGAACCGCATCGGGTACAACCTGGTGGTTTCCCGGGGGGACTATCCAAACCAATGAACCAGGGGTTGCCATCCAACCCCATCAATTACTGACGGGTAAGAGCCATTCTGCCCCGGAAGAGAGGAATTTGCCATGTATAATCCAAAGTCCATGAAAGCGGAGGAGTTTATCTCCCACCAAGAAGTTTTGGAAACGCTGGCTTACGCCGAAGCCAACAAACACAACGCCGCCCTCATCGATTCCATCCTGCAAAAGGCAAGGGAGCGCAAGGGTCTCAGCCACCGGGAAGCCGCCGTTTTGCTGGACTGCGACCTGGAGGACCGGAATCAGGAAATTTACGCCCTGGCCCGGCAAATCAAGCAGGATTTTTACGGCAACCGCATCGTGATGTTTGCACCCCTGTACCTTTCCAACTACTGTGTCAACGGCTGCGTCTACTGCCCCTATCACAGCAAGAACAAGCACATTCCCCGGAAAAAGCTGACGCAGGAGGAAGTGGAGCGAGAGGTCATCGCCCTGCAGGACATGGGCCACAAGCGGCTGGCCATCGAGGCGGGGGAGGACCCGGTCAACAACCCCATCGAGTACATACTGGACTGCATCCGCACCATCTACAGCGTCAAGCACAAAAACGGGGCCATCCGCCGGGTCAACGTCAACATTGCCGCCACCACGGTGGAAAACTACCGCAAACTGAAAGAAGCGGGAATCGGCACCTATGTGCTCTTTCAGGAAACCTATCACAAGGAAAGCTATGAAAAACTGCACCCCACCGGACCCAAGCACAACTACGCCTATCACACTGAGGCCATGGACCGGGCGATGGCGGGCGGCATCGACGACGTGGGCCTGGGGGTTTTGTTTGGCCTGGAATTGTACCGCTACGAATTTGCCGCATTGCTGATGCACGCCGAGCACCTGGAGGCGGTTCACGGAGTGGGGCCCCATACCATCAGCGTACCCCGCATCCGCCGGGCCGACGACATCGACCCTTCCGTCTTCGACAACGGAATCGACGACGACACCTTTGCCAAAATTGTGGCCTGCATCCGCATTGCGGTGCCCTATACGGGAATGATTATCTCCACCCGGGAAAGCCCCGCCTGCCGGGAAAAGGTGCTGAGCCTGGGCGTTTCCCAAATCAGCGGAGGTTCCCGCACCAGCGTGGGAGGCTATGTGGAGGAGGAGCCGGAGGATGAAAAATCCGAGCAGTTCGAGGTCAGCGACCGTCGCACCCTGGACCAGGTGGTCCGCTGGCTGATGGAACTGGGGCATATTCCCAGCTTCTGCACCGCCTGCTATCGGGAAGGGCGGACCGGCGACCGGTTTATGAGCCTGTGCAAAAGCGGGCAGATTCAAAACTGCTGCCACCCCAACGCATTGATGACCCTGGAAGAATACCTCATCGACTACGCGTCCCCCGAAACTCGGGATATCGGCCGCAAGCTGATTCAAAAGGAGCTTGCCAACATCCCCAATCCGAAGGTCCGCAGCCTGGTGGAGCGCAATTTGGAGCTCATCCGGCAGGGCCAGCGGGATTTCCGCCTGTAGGAGGTAACCTATGGATTTGAATCAAACCCCAAGAGCCAACCGGATTCACATCGGTATCTTTGGCAGGCGCAACGCCGGCAAATCCAGCCTTATCAACGCCATGACCGGACAGGATTTGGCGGTGGTGTCCCCGGTAAGGGGAACCACCACCGACCCGGTGTATAAGGCCATGGAGCTGCTGCCCATGGGCCCGGTGGTGCTCATTGATACCCCCGGCATCGACGACGAGGGGGCTTTGGGAGAGCTGCGGGTCCAAAAAACCCAGCAGGTGCTGAACAAAACCGACGTGGCGGTGTTGGTGGTGGATGCCGTGGCCGGCAAGTCCCCGGAGGATAAGGAGCTGCTCCGCCAGTTTGAAAAGAGGGGAATCCCCCACATTGTAGCCTACAACCAGTGTGACCGCCTGGCGGAACTGCCCCAACCCGGCCCCAATGAGATTTATGTCAGCGCCACCCAGAACATTCGGATTTACGAGCTTAAGGAAAAGATTGCGGCCCTTTCCGTCACTGATACTCCAAACCGCCCCATTGTGAGGGATTTGCTGGCCCCCTGCGATTTGGTGGTGCTGGTGACCCCCATCGACTCGGCGGCTCCCAAGGGGCGGCTGATTCTGCCCCAGCAGCAGACCATTCGGGATATTTTGGACGCCGACGCCGTCGCCGTCGTGACAAAGGAGTTTCAGCTGCGGGATGCGCTGGAGAGTTTGGGTAAACCGCCCCGGATGGTCATCACCGACAGCCAGGTTTTTGCCAAAGTGTCCGCCGAAGTGCCGCCAAATATACCTCTCACTTCCTTCTCCATTTTGTTTGCCCGCCACAAGGGGATACTGGAAACCGCGGTGCGAGGCGCCGCCGTGCTGGACACCCTGCAGGACGGCGACCGGGTGCTGATTGCGGAGGGTTGCACCCATCACCGCCAGTGCGATGACATTGGCACCGTCAAACTGCCCCGGTGGATTGGCAAACACACGGGAAAACAAATCCGCTTTGACTTTGTTTCCGGCGGCGATTTCCCGCAGGATTTGCAGCCCTACCGCCTGGTGGTTCACTGCGGCGGCTGCATGCTGCGGGAGAGGGAAATTCTCTACCGCCGGGACAGCGCGGCGGAACAAAAGATTCCCATGACCAACTACGGCATCGCCATCGCCCACATGCAGGGAATATTAAAGCGGTGCATCTCTGTCTTTCCCGAATTTGCAGAATAGAAGCAAAAACAGCGGGCCCGACGGCCCGCTGTCATTATTTTATCGAAAAATATATTCCACCGGGGATTCAAAGATTTCGTATCCTTCAGAGGTTGTTTTTCTATCCCATTGATGCGGCGTTTCCTAGTCAATAACCTTGCTGCCCGATTTGCCTCGCTCTTACTGGATGTTGTTCATGAATCGCTTAAAACCTACGATAGGTCGTGATACATTTATCATAACAGCTCTTGAGCTTGCCTCAACTTGATATCGTCAGGAGCACGATTATATCAACAAAAGAAAAACCACCTAATAGCTAGGTGGTTTTTCCTGTGGTGGAGACGATCGGGATCGAACCGACTACCTCTTGAATGCCATTCAAGCGCTCTCCCGGTTAGATCGGTTACATACCCCTCTAAATCGGGCCAATAGAGCGTTCAATACGCGGGACACCCCACCAAAAGCCGCAAAACCATCGGCGTTTTTCTTGAAATTCATTATAGCTGGGGCCAGACCGCATATCAATACTAAATTTGAAAACAAGCTCGATACCGCAATTCCCTTTTCGCATGGTATAATTTCCTTGTTCCATAGCGAAAGGGGGTGTTGAGTATGGAGAAAGAATATATAGCTGGTGAGCCGCAAAGATATGAGATCGGCAATCGCGTTTTTATCGTGGAGCCCCGTTATGATAAAAACGGTGAAAGTATGTCGGACATCCTGTTAAAGCTGATGATGGCCGATGTCGATGAAAAAATGTGGAACGAAGGCCACCGCGAAAAAATCTAATCTAAAATTAAATCCGAGTTGTCAAGCAAGGTATTTATTCTAAAACAATTTCATATTGAGCATTACGCCGCCCGAGTGAGACTATGGGCGGCGTTTTCATACACCACAACTTGAAAGGAGGAGTCCCTTATCTGCTGCCAGCCATCGGGCTGGCTTTTTTCATTTCAAGACAAAGGAGGTTTGACATTGGCAGACGATAAAAAGAATATCGGCCCCGAGGCAGAAACGACTGACACGGCCCCCGCGCAGGAGCAGCCTGCTCCCGGCAAGGCCGAGCCCGTTGTGGCAGATCCCGCCCCGGCTGAAAAGGCAGCTCCCGCAGAAAAGGCGGAGCCCACCGTCCCGGAGGCTCCCAGCCCTGCGGCTCCCGAGCCGCTCAAGCCCGACAAGGAGGCCAAGCAGACTGCCACCCCGGACAAGAGTGATCCTGCCCCTGCTCCCTCTGGCAAGGTGGTGGATTTCGCCGCCGCCCGTGAGGAGGCCGGAAAGGACAAGGCCCCGAAGGAAAAGGCTCCCAAGCAGAAAACCACGGAGTCGAAGGACAAAGCAGCGGCCAAGGCCAGCAAGGGCCGCCCGGCAAAGGCTGACAAGGCGGCCCCCGACAAGGCCAAGCCGCCCACGCGAGACAAAATGTCCCAAAGTAAGGCTGCCCCGGAAAATGCTGCACCCAATCCGCAGGAGGCTCCCGCCCCTGCCGCGCCGGAGCAGCCCGCCGCGCCCCGTGACGCTACCCGCGCAGAAAAAGAGGAAATTGTCTACCTCAATCTGTCCGAGCTGCGCCCGTTCAAAAACCATCCCTTTGGTGTCCGTGACGATGCCGAGATGCAGGGCCTTGTGGAGTCCGTCCGGGCAAGTGGTGTAAACCAGCCCGCGCTGGTGCGCCCCACCGAGGATGGCGGGTATGAGATCATCGCGGGCCACCGCCGCCAGAGGGCAAGCGAGCTGGCCGGGTTTGTGAATATGCCCTGTATTGTCCGTAACATGACCGATGACGAGGCCATCCTCGCTATGACGGATGACAACCTGCGCCACCGCGAAAAGATTTTGCCCACGGAAAAGGCACAGTCTTTGAAAATGCAGGTGGAGGCCATCAAGCACCAAGGCGCTCGTCCCGGTGAGGACGCACAGGAGGCGGGTAAACGCTCCACGCAGATCGTGGGTGATCGCAACGGCATGAACTACAAACAGGTACAGCGGTATATCCGCTTGACCGAGCTGGTGCCGGATTTGCAGAAAATGCTGGACGAAAAAAAGCTGGCATTTACCCCCGCCGTGGAGATTTCCTTTATCCGGCCCAAACATCAGAAGTATATCGCCGTGTCCATTGAGGGCCAGCAGTCCTCTCCGTCCCTATCCCAAGCCCAGCGGCTCCGCAAGCTGGATCAAGAGGGCAAGCTGAACGGCGATGTGATCGACGGCATTTTGATGGAAGAAAAGAAGGAGGTTGATAAGGTGATTATCAATAGCGCGGAACTGGAAAAGTATTTCGGCAAGGACAAGTCCCCCCGTCAGATGAAGGATCAGATCATGGCCCTGCTGGATGACTGGAAGGCCAAGCAGCCCCCCGAGCTGGGCAAGCCCGAAAAGAAAACGGATAAGAGCCTGTAACCTCGAGACAATTTGTCCCGAGGTTTTTTCATTGAATGGAGGTTTTAACAATGAAACGACCCCTCGCATATATCACCGCTGCGTGGTGCGGCAGCGATGCCGAAAACGCAAAACAGGCGGCGCAGTATTGCCGCAGCGTGTATGAGGCGGGCTTTTCGCCCATCTGCCCCACGCTGTTCCATCCCCTGTTCCTCAATGATGCCATTCCCGAGGAGCATAAAAGCGGGATCGACATGGCCCGTAATCTGCTCAAACGCTCTCATGTGCTGGTGGTGTGCGGCCATACCGTCACCGAGGCTATGAAGAACGATATTGCTGTTGCCCAGCGGCTGGGTATCACGGCAACCACGCTGGAGGGCATCTTGACGGTCAAGGGACAGGGCCGCCGCTGATATGGCGGCCCTGCTGGAAGCCTACATTACCAACCTCGGCAAATATGCCGAGGGGCAGCTTGTGGGCGAAACGCTGAAATTTCCCACCACGGCGGAGGAGGTACAGTCCCTCTTAAAGCGCATCGGCGTGGACGGCATACGGTATGAGGAGATTTTCATAACCAGCTTTGACGGCGATGTACTGGGGCTGCATGAGCACTTGGGCGAATATGAAAGCATTGACGAGCTCAACTATCTGGCCGCGCTGCTGTCGGAAATGGATCAGAGCGATATAGAAAAGTTTGAGGCGGTCATAGACGCTGGCGAATACACAGGTAGCGTAAAAGACTTAATCAACCTCACGCAAAATCTGGATTGCTTTGAGTTCTATTCCGGTGTCCGTAGTGACGAGGAGCTGGGCCGTATGTATGTGCTGGAGTTCGGCGGTGTGGAAGTCCCGGAACACCTCATTGATTATATCGACTATGAGGCATACGGGCGGGATGTGCGGATCAATGACGGCGGCCACTATGCCCCCGGTGGATATGTGGCCGACAACCGCAGCAGCTTTATAGAGCACTACACGGGCCGGGATGACATTCCCGACGAGCACCGCGTTTTCTCCATGCCCAAGCTGTCCATCCGGGAGCAGATGTCAGCTTTCAAGGAAATTATAGACCGTTCCTCGCTGGAGGGGGAACGGAAACGGCCCACGCTGGGCCATACGGAACGATAACCCCACCTTGGGACAACTTGTCCCGAGGTGAGAAAGGAGGCGGCATAGCTGATAGAAGAAGATATTTCCCGGCGTACTGTTGCAGTTTCCGTCCGGGCCAGTAAGCTGACGGCGCGGAGCCTTGCCTATGTGGTGGCCGCTGTGGGGCGCAAAATCGCCAAAGAACACCGCGCCCGGCAGATCCCTCACGGCAAACAGACGGTCAAGCAACTTATGCGGCATGGCGTGTCTACCAACAGTCTGGAGCTGTCCGGCGATACCAAAAGTTTTGACCGGGTGGCCCGGAAGTGGAATGTGGATTATGCCTTTTACAAGACAGGCCCGGACAAATACCTGTTGTTTTTCAAGGCGGGACAGGCTGATGCCATGACCGCCTGTTTCTCGGAGTATTCCAAAAAGGTGCTGAACAAGTCCAAGTCCAGGCGCATCCCCATCCGGGATCAGATCAAGCGGGCCGGAGATCAGCTCACCCGTGAAAAGCCCAAACAGCGGGAGCGTGTGAAGGAGGCGGCGCATGAAAACAGATAAGCTCCGAAAATTCCTCATTCCCAATATCCCGTATGTGTTCATCGGCTGGGCGTTCCTCAAATTGAGTACGGCCTATCGGCTGGCCGCTGGTGCGGGTTTCCTAACAAAAGTGATGGGGATCGGCCAGACTATCGGCCCGGCCTTTGCCGATTTCGCGCCGGGGCTAAACCCTGTTGACTGGCTGGTTGGTATCGTGGGAGCCGTGGCGTTCCGTCTGTTCATCCACATGAAAAGTAAAAAAGCCAAGAAGTTCCGGCGTGACGAGGAGTACGGCTCGGCCCGGTGGGGAAACGAAAAGGACATCAAGCCCTTTGTCGATCCCAAGTTTGAAAACAATGTCATTCTGACCGGGACGGAGTTTCTCACCATGAACACCCGGCCCAAGATCCCGGCCAACGCCCGAAACCTCAATACCTGTGTCATCGGATCGTCCGGCTCGGGCAAAACCCGCTTTTGGCTCACGCCCCAGCTTTTACAGGCCCATTCCTCTTTCGTGGTGGTAGACCCGAAGGGCGGCGTCCTGTCCCAAGTGGGCAGCTTTCTCCAAAAGCGGGGGTACAAAATCAAGGTATTCAACAGCATCGACTTCTCCAAGTCCATGCACTATAACCCGCTGGCGTATATCAAGAACGAGTCCGACATCCTAAAGTTCGTCAATGCCCTTATTTCCAACACCAAGGGCGAGGGCAAAGAGGGCGATCCGTTCTGGACGAAGGCCGAAACGCTCCTATACTGCGCCCTGCTGGGCTATATCATTTTCGAGGGCGCGGAGGAAGATCGCAATATGAATACGCTGGTGGACATGATCTCCGGCATGGAGGTCAAGGAGGATGACGAGGACTTTATGAACGCGGTGGACTATATGTTTGCCGGGTTGGAAAAGCGAAAGCCGGATTGCTTTGCTGTGAAGCAGTACAAAAAGTACAAGTTAAGCAGCGGCAAGACGGCCAAAAGCATTTTGATTTCCTGCGGTGCTCGTCTGGCTCCCTTTGACATCCCCCAGCTCCGGGAGATTATGAGCTACGATGAACTGGAACTTGACCGTATGGGTGACAGACGGACGGCAACATTTTTCTGCATCAGCGATACGGACAGCACCTACAATTTTTTGGTCGCTCTCGCTTTTTCGCAGATGTTCAATCTCCTGTGTGAACGGGCCGACAATGTGCATGGGGGCCGCTTGCCCCATCATGTGCGCGTCCTGTGGGACGAGGCGGCCAATACGGGCCAAGTGCCGGGGCTGGAAAAGCTGGTGGCCGTCATTCGTTCCCGCGAGGTGAGCCTTGTACTGCTCTATCAGCAGCTTGCTCAATGCAAGGCCATTTACGATAAAAATGCGGAAACGATCCTCGGCAACATGGACAGCGTGATATTCCTCGGTGGCCGCGAGGCCAGCACTATCAAGGAAATATCGGAAAACTGGCTGGGCAAGTCCACGATCTCCATGCAGACGGATGGCCGCACACGGGGCCAGTCCGAAAGTTACAGCCAAAACATCCAGCGGCTGGGCCGGGAGCTGATGACCCCCAGCGAGCTTGCCACAATGCCCGGTGATCGGTGCATCTTGCAGCTCCGGGGCCTGCCCCCGTTCTATTCCCGCAAATACGATCTGAAGCAACACCCCAACTACAAGTTTACGGCTGAGGCCGACAAGAAAAACGCCTTTAACCTCGACAGGCTGATAAACCGCCGCAGGCGGCCCGGCCCCAACGAGGCTTGTGAGGTGTACGAAGTGGATGTGCCCGCCGAGGCGCTCACAGAAGAGGACGAGGACATCCTCAACTATGACGACCTCGACGATCCAGACGCTTTTGTATAAAACCTTGGGCTTTTAGGGTTCCCGCAAAATCAGCGATTTTGTGGGAAGAGGAGGCGCAACGGAGCGTGCGGAGTTTGGGACATTTTGTCCCAAAGTAGCAAAGCGAAGTTTGTGCCGACGAGTCCCGAGGTACGGACGCTGCCGCCCTACACGGGGCGGCTTTTTTCATGGCCGGGTATAGCCCGGAGAAAAGGAGTAATATATGCAGTTTTTCGCTTCTGCCATCAACACTTTGCAGACCCTCGTTATTGCCCTCGGCGCTGGCCTTGGCGTGTGGGGCGTTGTCAACCTGCTGGAGGGCTACGGCTCCGATAACCCCGGCGCGAAGAGCCAGGGTATGAAGCAGCTCATGGCTGGCGGCGGCATCATCGTGCTCGGCACCACTCTGATCCCCCTGCTGTCCTCCCTGTTTTAAGGGTTTAGCTTATGGGATTTCTCACCGACTGGCTTACAGACTGGATAAAAGGGCTGCTGATTGAGGGTATCATGGGCAACCTCACGGGCCTTTTTGATACGGTCAATACCCGTGTCGGAGAGATTGCGGTGCAAGTAGGGACGACCCCGGCGGCTTGGAACGCCGGGGTCTTTTCCCTCATACGGCAGCTTTCTGAAACGGTGATACTGCCGATTGCCGGTCTGATTTTAACCTTTGTTGCCACCTATGAGCTGATCCAGCTCATTATCGAAAAGAACAACCTACACGATCTGGACTACTGGATTTTCTTCAAGTGGATTTTCAAAACGGCGGCGGCTATTCTCATTCTCTCCAATACATTCAATATCGTCATGGCGGTATTTGATATGTCCCAGAGCGTGATTGCCAACGCCGCAGGGCTGGTGCGCGGCTCCACCGACATCAGCGCGTCCATGCTGGATAATCTGGAGGCTACCTTGGAGGCGATGGAAGTCGGCCCCCTGCTGGGTCTGTGGCTCCAGTCGTTCCTCATTCACATTACCATGCTTGCGCTGAACATTATTATTTTCGTCATCGTCTATGGGCGCATGATTGAAATATATCTGCTCACCAGCTTGGCCCCCATACCCGTGGCTACGCTCTCCAACCGTGAAATTGGCAGTATGGGCCAGAACTATATCAAGTCCCTGTTTGCTGTCGGTTTCCAAGGTCTGCTGATCCTTGTGTGCGTGGCCATCTATGCGGTGCTGGTACAGGGTATTGCCACAAGCGGCGATCCCATCGGGGCGATCTGGAGCTGCATCGGCTATACGGTGCTGCTGTGCTTCACCCTGTTCAAAACTGGCTCGGTGGCAAAGAGCATATTCGGCGCGCATTAAGAAAGGACAACGCCATGAACAAAACCACTTTGGAAAACAAGGGGTACCCCGCAAAGTCGGCAGACTTTGTGGGGAGAGGAGGCGCAACGGAGCGGGCGGATTTCGGGACAAATTGTCCCGAAGTAGCAGAGCGGAGTTTGTGCCGACGAGTCCCAAAGGCCCCGGATGGCCGGGTGTTGGAGCCCAGCGGCCTGTTCCTTATGGACGGGATCGAGGGCTTGCGCTCCTTGCCCCGTCATTCGGTGGATATGCTTTTGACCGATCCCCCATACGGCACGACCCGGAACTATTGGGATGTGCCGCTGCCGCTGATCGAGTTTTGGGAGGCGGTGCGCTGGGCGGTCAAGCCGGACGGCGCGGTGCTGCTGTTTTCCCAATGCCCCTATGATAAGGTGCTGGGGGCATCCAACCTTGCCATGCTCCGCTATGAGTGGATATGGTACAAAGAGCGCGGAACAGGCTTTCTCAATGCCAACCGCGCCCCGCTGAAAAAGTCCGAGAACATTTTGGTGTTCTACCAAAAGCCCCCGGTATATAATCCGCAGTTCACCTATGGGGAGCCGTACCGCAAAACCCATGCCCGAAGCGGGAGCAGTCCCAACTATGGCAAGTTTGAACGGGTCGGCACCGAGTCCAGCGATGGGCGACGCTATCCCAGCAACGTCCTTTTTGTGCCTACGGTGTCGCACACGATCCACCCCACACAAAAGCCTGTGGAGCTGTGCGAGTACCTCATTCAGACCTATACCAACGAGGGCGAGGTGGTGGCTGACATCTGCGCCGGCTCCGGCACAACTGCCGTTGCCGCGCTGAACACAGGCCGCCGCTTCATCTGCTTTGAAAATGCCCCCGTGTTCTACGGCCCCGCCGTGGAACGCATTGAACAGGCGCGGCTGGCCGTGGCCGGGGGCGGGAAAGGAGTGTGACAATATCGGAGGATATTCCATCATCTATGCCGATCCCCCTTGGCAGTACCAGCGGAGCAAGGTACAGGGGGCGGCTGAAAACCATTACCCCACCATGAGCATAGACGAGTTATGTGCGCTGCCTGTGGCCGAGATTGCGGCCCCGGACAGCGCACTTTTCATGTGGGCAACATTCCCGCAGCTCCCGGAGGCCCTGCGGCTCATTAAGGCGTGGGGCTTCAACTATAAATCCGTGGCCTTTGTGTGGCTGAAAAAGAACAAGAAGGCCGATAGCTGGTTTTATGGGCTGGGTTTCTGGACGCGGGGCAACGCGGAGATCTGTCTGCTTGCCACACGGGGCCACCCCAAACGGCAGGCCGCCGATGTCCACCAGTTTATCATTTCTCCCATCGAGGCCCATAGCAAAAAGCCGGACGAAACGAGGGACAAAATTATTTCCCTCATGGGCGATCTGCCCCGTGTGGAGCTGTTCGCCCGTCAGACCCCGCCCGGCTGGGATGTATGGGGCAACGAGGTGGAGCCGACAATCCGGGACTTCGGGACAATTTGTCCCAAGGAAGGAGTGTGACGGATGCCCTATGTAAATGTCCCCAACGACCTATCCAAAATCAAAACGAAAATCGCCTTTAACCTCACCAAACGCCAGCTTGTCTGTTTCGGCATCGGCGCGGCGGTGGGCGTCCCGGCCTATCTGCTCTCCCGTGGTGCCATCGGCAACACCGGGGCGCTGTTCGTCATGCTGGTGATCATGCTCCCGGCCTTTATGATGGCCATGTATGAAAAAGACGGGCTGCCCTTTGAAAAGGTGCTGCGAAACATCCTCAACACCCGGTTTCTGCGGCCCGGTGTGAGGCCCTACAAGACGCAGAACATCTATGCGTCATTCACAGGAAAGGAGGAGCCTATTGCAGAAAACAAAAAGTAAAAGCAAGCCAAAGGCAAGTAAGCGCCGGGCCGTGGTGTCTGCCCAGCAGACGATCCCCTATGTGGCGATGCACCCGGACGGCATCTGTCAGCTCCCCGGCGGGCTTTACACGAAAACGGTGGAATATGAGGACATCAATTATGCCGTTGCGTCCACCGAGGATCAGACTGCTATCTTTGGCGGCTGGAGCTCATTCCTCAATTACTTTGACAGTTCCTTGCCGTTCCAGCTTTCTTTCGTCAATCGGCGTTCCCGGTCTACCCACCGTTACAAGGTGAATATCCCGGCCCAGCAGGATGCGTTCAACAGCATCCGGGGCGAGTTCGTGGATATGCTCAAAGGCCAGATTGCCAAAAGCAACAACGGCATTGAACGCTCCAAATACATCACCTTTGGTCTGCCCGCTGGCAGCGTGGCCGAGGCCCGGCCCCGTCTGGATCGTGTAGAGGCCGATGTGATGGGCAACTTCAAGCGGCTGGGGGTACAGTCCCGGCCCCTCGATGGCCGGGATCGGCTGGCCGCCTTGCATGGGCAGCTCCACCCCGGCAGTCGGGAGCCTTTCCGATTTGCGTGGAAGGATATTCCCAGAACTGGCATGGGTACGAAAGACTTTATTGCCCCGGACAGCTTCGACTTCCGGCAGAGCCGTACATTCCGGGTGGGCCAGTCTTGGGGAGCTGCGTCCTACTTGCAGATTTTGGCGTCGGAAATGTCGGATAAGCTGCTGGCTGAAATCTTGGAGCTGGATGCCGAGCTGACGGTGACGCTCCATGTTCAGACGGTGGATCAGCTCAAGGCCATTAAAACCATCAAGGGTAAAATCTCCGATATTGGACGCATGAAGGCCGAGGAACAGAAAAAGGCTGTCCGGGCCGGGTACGATATGGAGATTTTGCCCCCCGACCTCATTACCTTTTCCAAGGATGCGGCAGAGCTGCTGGCCGATCTGCAATCCCGCAACGAGCGAATGTTCCTTTTGACCTTTACCGTCATCAACCTTGCGCCCAGCCGCCAGCGTTTGGAAAACGATGTATTTACCGTGTCCGGCATCGCGCAGAAATACAACTGCGCTCTGAAAAGACTGGACTGGCAGCAGGAGCAGGGTTTCCTGTCCTCGCTGGTGCTGGGGTACAACGGCATTGAGATCCAGCGCGGTATGACAACCAGCTCCACGGCGATCTTTATTCCCTTTATGACCCGTGAGCTGCGTATGGACGGACAGGCCCTGTACTACGGCATGAACGCCCTTTCCCATAATGTCATCATGGCTGACCGCAAAAAGCTGAAATCGGCCAACGGAATGTACCTCGGCTCCACGGGATCGGGCAAGTCCTTTGCGGCAAAAAGAGAGTTGATCAATGTGTTCCTTGCCACCAGCGACAGGATCGTGGTGGTAGACCCGATGGGCGAATATGCCCCGCTGGTGAGGCGGCTGGGTGGACAGGTCATCGAGATCGCCCCGGACAGCCCCAACCATATCAATCCTATGGACATCCAGCTATCCACCAATGACGAGGACAGCCCCCTGTCCATGAAGGCCGACTTCCTGTTGTCCCTGTGCGAGTTGATCGTGGGCGGCAAGGAGGGCTTGCAGCCCATCGAAAAGACGGTCATTGACCGCTGTGTGCGGCTGGTCTACCGGGAGCTGGCGCTGGGGATCGGTAGCGGGGATATGCCGCTGCTGCAGGACTTGTATGAGGAACTGCTGAAACAGCCGGAGCCGGAGGCCCGGCGTGTGGCAACGGCGCTGGAGCTCTACTGCACAGGCTCCCTCAACCTGTTCAACCACCCCACCAATGTCCAGACGGATGCCCGTGTGGTGTGCATCGTTCTGAAAGGCATGGGCGAAAACCTCCGCAAGATCGCCATGCACATTACAAACGAGTTTGTCACATCGGCTGTCAACACCAACCATGCCGAGGGCCTTGCTACTTGGTGCTACTTTGATGAGTTCCATATTCTGCTCCGCGATCCGCTGACGGCCAGCTACTTTGTGGCCGTGTGGAAGATGCTCCGTAAAAAGGGCTGCGTCCCCTCGGCGCTGACGCAGAATGTGAAGGACTTGCTGGCAAGCCGGGAAATCGAGGCCATTCTGGATAACACCGACTTTATGATCCTGCTGTCACAGGCCCAAAGTGACCGGGCGATCCTCGCAAAGCAGCTCGGCATTTCCGAGCATCAGCTCTCCTATATCACCCATAGCAATTCCGGCGAGGGTTTGCTGTTCTACGGCTCCGTGACCATCCCGTTTGTGGATCGTTTCCCCAAGGGTGAGATTTACAATCTGCTGACCACCCGCCCGGAGGATATGGCCCATGAGCGAAAGGACGAATAAGGGCGGGGCCACTTCGGGACAAAAAGTCCCAAAGTCCCCCAAAAGCAAGTTTAGAGCCAAAAGCCAGCAGGAGCAAACCGCCGAGTCCAAGCTGCGTATGGAAAAGCGCGGCGAACAACTGGATAAGGCCAAGAAAAAGCTGGCAAAGCAGAAACCGCCGAAAAAGTCCGGCCCCGTGAAAAAGGCGGGCCGGGCGGCGGGTGCAACCGTTCATGGGTATGTGCATGGCAAGCTATATGAGGTAGAGCATGAGAATGTCGGCACCGAAAGCGCCCACCGATCCGAGCTGGTCGGTGAGGCCGCCCTGCGCTCCACATCCCGGTATGTAAAAAAGCAAATCCGGGAGCACCCGGCCAAAGCGGTGCAAAAGGCCGAGTCCAGGCACATCAAGGCTACGGCGGATTATCAGTACCGGGCCACGGTGGAGGCCCACCCGGAAATGCAAAAGGGCGGCGCGGTGTCCCGGTATATCCAAAAGCAGAAAATCAAGCGGCAATACGCAAAGCAAGCGCGGGAGGCTGCAAAGCAGACGGCCAAGGCCGCAGAGAAAACGGCGGTCACAACGGAAAAGCTGGCGGCCCGGGCCGTGGCCTTTGTCAAGCGGCATCCTGTGGGGGTGTTGCTGTTCCTTGCCTGTTTTCTGCTGCTGGTGCTCATGCAGTCGTGTATGTCCTCTGCGGTGACGATTGGCAACGGCGTGGTGGGGGCCATCGGCGCGTCCACCTATGCCGCCGAGGATGCCGATCTGCGCGGGGCCGAGGCCGCCTACTGCGGGCTGGAGGCCGAGCTGCAAGACTATCTGGACAGCTACGAAAGCACTCACGATTATGACGAATACCACTTTGAGCTGGATGACATTGAACACGATCCCTATGTGCTGCTGTCTATTATCAGCGCCATACACGAAGGGGCGTGGACGGTGGACGAGGTACAGGGAACGCTGCAAATGCTCTTTGAAAAGCAGTACATTCTGACGGAAACGGTGGTGACGGAGCGCCGCTACTACCTCGAAACGGACACATGGACGGACGAAGAGGGCAACACCCATACCGACACATACCGGGTCTATTACGATTACTACATTTGCACCGTGACGCTGGAAAACTTCAACCTGTCCCATCTGCCCATCTACATTATGGGCGAGGATCAGCTCTCCCGGTACGCCCTGTATATGTCGGCGCTGGGCAACCGTCCAGACCTGTTTCCATCGTCCCCCTATGTGGCAAAGTACACCGCCGATCCCGTGGAGCATGAGATCCCGGAGGCGTATTTGGCCGACGAAACCTTTGCCGCCATTTTGGAGGAGGCCGAGAAATATATCGGCTATCCCTATGTATGGGGTGGGTACAAGCCCAGCACATCCTTTGATTGCTCCGGCTTCGTGTCCTATGTCTACAATCAATGCGGCTGGGACTTTGGGCGGTTGGGGGCGCAGGGGCTGTATAACATCAGCCGCCGCACCAGCTCACCCCGCCCCGGCGATCTGGTGTTCTTCACCGGGACTTATGATACCCCCGGCGTTTCCCATGTGGGTATCTATGTGGGCGATGGCTGGATGCTCCATTGTGGCGATCCCATCGGGTATGCCAATCTCAACACAAGCTACTGGCAGTCTCATTTCTACGCCTACGGGCGGTTATCGTGAAGGAGGTTATCTATGGCAACTACGAAAAGCGCGAAAATCGAAGCCGAGATCGAAAAGGTCAAGGCCAAAATCGCGGAACAGCAGACCAAACTGAAAGAACTGGAACAGCGCAAGGTGGAGGCTGAAAACAGCGAGATCGTGGACATCGTGCGCGGCATGAGCATCCCTCTCGCGGAGCTGCCGCTGGTGCTCCAGCAGCTCCGGGCCGGGAAAACCTTGGGACAAAATGTCCCGAAGTCCGAGGAGGTGGCTGCGGAATGAAAAAGCTGCGTGTTCTTTTACTGACGCTCTGCGTGGCCGTGTTCATGTGCGGCTTTACCGTGACGGCCCATGCCGGGGGCGGTGACGAGTACATCGAGCCTACCGACCAGTGGGAAGGGCTGGAGGAGCCTACCCCCACCACCGAGCCGGGGGTAGGCTTTTCTGACGAGGGCAACCTTGTCACCCGCGATCTGCTCTATGACGAGCACACCAACAAGCAGTTTATCACCGTCCAGACCAGCGGCGGCAATACATTCTATATCGTCATTGACTACGATAAGCCCGTGGACGAGGACGGCGAACAGTACGAAACATACTTTTTCAGCATTGTGGACGAGGCCGATCTGCTGGCTGCTATGGAAGCCGCCGGGATGGAAGTCCCCGCCTGTGCCTGTACGGATAAGTGCATGGCCGGGGCCATCAACACCGATTGCCCCGTATGCGCCACCAACATGACCGAGTGCGTGGGCGTGGAGCCCGAGCCGGTGGAGGACACCGAGCCTGTGGACGATCCCGAGCCGGAGCAGCCCGAGGACACAGACGGCAATATGGGTACGATCCTGCTCATTTTGGCGATTGCCGCCGTGGGCGGCGGTGCTGGCTGGTATTTCAAGGTTTACCGCCCCAAGCAGCAGCGGGCCACAGAAGCGGTTGAGGAGGACTACGGGGACGAGCTGGATGCCTTTGACGATCTCGAGGACGATACGCCCCCTTGGGACGAGGACGAGGTATGAGCCGGGAACTGACCCGCGAGGAAAAGAGGGCGATCCGCAAGCTGGTGTTTTCCCTGTGTGCGAACTATGATCGGGAGTATGGGTGCTTACCGCTGGACGGCCCCTGTTATATGCTGGGGAAATGCTGGACGGGAGCCTACTGCCGCTACTTCCGGGATGCCGTTCTGCCCAATGATCCGGTGCTGGAGGCGGCGCTGACCGCCGAAGGCCCGGTCCCGGAAACGCGGCCCTGCCCGATCTGTGGGCGACCTTTCCTCCCGGATGGCCGGACACGGTATTGCTCTGCGGCCTGTTCCGCTACTGCCCTGCGAAAACAGAAGCGGGATTATATGCGTAAAACAAGGCGCTGACCCGTGGAAAATTAGGCCCGAAAAAACCGCCTGTATCAAGGCTTTTCGGGGCCGCTTGTGGGGTGGGGTGTATCATTTCATACCCCACCCCTGTTTTCGCAAAATACTTTCCACTTTTTGAAGGAGGTGTACCGTGGAGAAAAACGCCGGATATGTGATCCGCGAGTCCGTTCTCTTTGACAACAAACGGGGATTTGCCATCGCGGAGCATGGAAACCCCAAAGTCCCGGCTCCCTTTGTCACATGGCAGTTTGCCGAAGAGAACGGGCGGCGGGATTATTATTGGGGCCATTACCACGCAGACGAGGCATCGGCTCAAAAGGATTTCAAGGATCGAGCCGCCGACTACAAGCGGATGTATAAGGTGCAGGAGGTCAAGCCCCGCACGATTGCCCAGCAGATGAAAGAGGCCGCAAAGCTGGCCGAGGCTGACCGGGGCCGCGCTGCCCCGAAAAAGACTACCCCCGACAGGGGCGACAGATAGGAGGATCGCTATGCCCGAAAAGTATGACCCGCTGAAAAGCGCGGAACTCACCACCGAGCAGAACTATAATATGATCGACGGTATTCTGAACAACGGCCCGGCCCCGGTGCTCCCGCCCGAGGAAAAGCCGCTGGATAAGGTGCGGGAGATCCCGCCCAAACGCCGCAGCAGGGAGCGCGAGGAGCGTTGACGAAAAAGCGCCGTCGCTGCGTCCATCTCAATGTCATGGTAACGCCCGAGGAGCAGGAGCTGATCTATGAGCGCATGGCCGAGGCGGGTATTCAAAATATGGGAGCATATATGCGGAAAATGGCCCTCAATGGGTATGTGCTCCATGTTGATCTTGCGGATGTGCGGGAGCTGGTGTCCTTGCAGCGGCGGTGTGCAAACAACCTCAACCAAGTGGCGATCCATGCCAATACCTACGGCATCTACCCCTCGGAGATCGCTGCGCTGCAAAAGGACTATGCAGACCTGTGGGGGCCGCTGTCCGTTCTGATTAAAAAGCTGTCGGAGGTGGTGGAGCTATAACAAAACGCGGGGAGCACAGGTTTATACCTTGCTCCCCGCATTATTCTGTTTCATCGGGCAAATATGCGATTATGTCGTCAAGCTCACAATCAAGTATTCTGCAAAGGGCATCCAGCGTGTTGGTAGAAACGGATTCATTCGCTTTCAGCCTACGCACCGTGGAGCTACTGATCTCCCCTTTGACCTGCAAAGTGTATGTGGTTGCATTTTTGCGCTTCATAGTTTCCCACAATGGGGCGTATGAGATCATCCGGCCTACCTCCTTTCACGCTTGCTTATATAAACATTATTGCCTATAATTGACCTAAAGCGTGATAGGCAATATTGCCCATACCAAGGCGGGGCAATTTCAGAAAAGAGGTTTGGATAATGGGAGAGAAAACTTGTTGTGTAACAGGCCATCGTGATGTGCCAGTCGGCAAGGAGCAGTATGTGGAAGAAGCACTACGGAAAGAAGTGCTGGCTGCGATTGCAGCGGGATATACCCGTTTTATCTCCGGGTTTGCCGATGGTGTTGATCTCACTTTTGCCGCCATAGTTGCAGCGGAAAAGAAACAAAATAGCTGTTTGCAGTTGGAGGCCGCGCTCCCATATCGAAACCGTATCAATGCTAAATCTCCCTTGTTTCAAGAATTGCTTGCTTGTTGTGATCGCGTGTATGTTCAGTCTGAAAAATCCAATCGCCAATGCTACCATGAACGCAACCGCTACATGGTACTTTCCTCGGATCGGGTAATTGCCGTTTATGACGGGAGATCCACGGGCGGCACTTTTTACACCATTCGTTTTGCACAGGCAAACGAAAAGGAAATTCGCATCATTGAGATATAATCCTTGGGACATTTTGTCCCAAAGTAGCCCGGCCATCGACATCCTTGTTTGCTTATATGGGCGGAGTTATAATATTGGTAGGAGGAAACCCATCAACTTTTACAGGAGGTAGCCGCTTATGATCGTTCTGAAAATCCTTGCCGCCCCCTTTGTGGTGGTGCTCACCGTTCTGGCCGCCGTGGTGTCTTTTCTGTTCTGTATGGCAACTGCGGTTTTCGTTGTGGCCTGTGTGGTGCTGACCCTGCTTGCCGTGGCCCTGTTCATCAGCGGCCAGACGCTGGGCGGGATCGTGTTCCTTGTCCTTGCGTTTCTGATCTCTCCCTATGGCATCCCGGCCATCGCGGAGTGGCTGGTGGATAAGCTGCACAATCTCAACTTTGCTCTGCGGGGCTTCATCACAGGCTGATACTTCGGGACAATTTGTCCCAAGGTAGCATGACGGCGGCTGAACACAGCCGCCGTTTTTCTTACAGGAAGGAGGGCTGCCTACGGCAACGACCTATCTCAAAAAGCACAAAATCAGCAAGGGAGAAACTATCGCGCAATCGCTGAAGGATCGGTTTGAATACGGACAAAACCCGGATAAGACGCAGGGTGGCGAGTTGATTTCTTCCTATGCCTGCGACCACATGACCGCCGATGCGGAGTTCCTGTTAAGCAAGGCAAAGTACCGGGCTGTCACGGGCCGGGAGCAGCGCCGGGATGCCGATGTGCTGTGCTATCAGATCCGGCAGGCGTTCAAGCCCGGAGAGATTACCCCGGAGGAGGCCAATCGCATCGGCTACGAAACGGCGATGCGCTGGACGAAGGGCAAGTACGCCTTTTTCGTTGCCACCCACACAGACCGCCAGCATATCCATAACCATATTTACTACAATTCTACTTCGCTGGATTGTACCCGGAAGTTCCGGGATTTCATCGGCTCGGCCCGCGCTGTGCGGCGGCTCTCGGATCGGGTGTGTCTGGAAAATGACCTGTCCGTGATCCTCAATCCCAAGCTACATAGCAAGGGCCGCTTTCTTCACTATGGGGCATGGCTGGGAGCCGAGCGCCAGCCCTCTTATAAAGAAAGGCTGCGCCTTGCCATCAACGATGCTCTCGCAAAAGGCCCCGCCGATTTTGCCGACTTTCTGCGGCTCATGGCGGAGTCCGGGTATGCGGTCAAGCATGGGCGCGGCGGTGTGATCTCGTTCCTTGTTCCCGGACAGGAACGGGCAACGCGGCTCCGGGCATCCACCCTTGGGGAAGGTTACGATCCCGAGAACATTCGAGCCGTGATTGCCGGGAAACGACCCGTCCCGCATATCCACGATGCGGCGGCTCCCACGCCCAGGCGTGTCAATCTCATTGTGGATATACAGGAGCGTCTGCGCTCCGGCAAAGGCCCGGCCTATGAACGGTGGGCCAAGGTGTATAACCTCAAACAGATGGCAGCAGCCCTCATGTTTTTGCAGGAGCACCAGCTCACCGAGTATGACCAGCTCGCTGCGCAAGCTGACGGAACGGCCCAGCGGTTTCATGCGCTGGCCGGGGAACTGCGTCAGACCGAGGCTGACCTCGCCAAAACCTCCGCGCTGATGGAGGCTGTGGTGCAGTACGCCAAGTCCCGGCCTGTGTTCGAGGGGTACAAGGCGGCCCGGTACAGCAAGAAATATCTGGCCGAGCATGGCCCGGAGCTGGCCGACTACCGGGCAGCGAAGGCGGCACTCAATGAGCTGCTGGACGGTGAAAAGCTCCCGAAGATGGACGCGCTAAAAGAAAAACGCCGCAAACTTGCAGCGCGAAAAAAAGCCCTCTATGCCGAGTACCGGGCGGCCCAGCAGGAAATGCGGGAGGCCGTGGCGGTCAAGGCGAATATCGATCATCTGCTCGGCCTGTCGGACGAGCGCAAAAATAAGGAACAGGAGCGATAAGCAACGGTGACGCAGACAACAGACTTCGGGACAACTTGTCCCAAAGTGCCGGGTTTGGGGAGGCTCCCCAACAAGCGTTTTTGCAGCCCCCACGGGATGCAAAAATAGCAAGTGTGGCTACACTTGCCCTGCTTGCCATTTGTGCGCTCCTCTCAAAATAGCGCAAAACGTCTTGACCGATTCGGTTATTTATGTTACACTGTATACAAATAACCGATTCGGTTATTTGAAGGAGCAGAATAGTAATGGAAAAATTTTTAGCGCTTTCACAGGAGAAACAGGCAACAATCCGTAATGCGGCGCTTGCCTGTTTCGCAAGACATGGATATGAAAAAACGTCAATCAATGATATTGCGGTAGCGGCAGGTATCTCAAAGGCGTCTATATTCCAGTATTTTGGAAATAAGCAGACACTTTACCAGTATTTATTTGATTACTGCGCTGCCCAAATGAAGCAAGCCTATAACACGAGTGCATTGGAGGAAACTACGGATTTCTTTGACCGTGTATGGGAAGCCAGCGTTATGAAAGTGGAAAACTTAAAAAAGCACCCGCATATTGCGTCGTTTATTGCAAGTGAGGCAGTGGAACCAACGCCTGAATTGAAAAGTGCCATATTTTCAGAAGCAAATGAAAAATATATCGCATCGCTTGTTCTGCATGAGCGGGATTATAAAAAATTCAGACACCCGGAGGATGCAGAATTAGTGTTTCAGATGCTTATGATGCTTGCAAAGGGTATGTCCGTTCAGTTGGAAAGTGGAGTGGATTATGACAGCATGATGAAAGAGTTTCGAAACATCCTAGATATGTTGAAACACAACTTTTACAAGGAGGAATATTTGCCATGAGCAAGCCGGTAATTGTCCTAAACGAACTTACAAAAAGCTATGGAAAACATCGAGGAATTGAAAACATTAGCTTTACTGTTGAACAAGGCGAGGTTTTCGGCTTTATTGGCCCCAATGGAGCAGGAAAATCTACCACAATCCGTACTCTAATGGGCCTGCTGAAACCCTCCAACGGAGGAGCCTCTATCTTTGGGTTAGATTGTAGTCGGGAGCCCGCCCGTATCGCAAAGGATGTGGGGTATCTTCCCAGCGAAAACTGTTACTACAACAATATGAAAGTAAAAGAAATGCTTTTCTACACAGCAGAACTCTATGGTGTGAATGCCCACAGCCGGATGGAAGAATTAGCGGAGCGGTTGAATTTAGACTTATCCAGGCGAATTGGCGATTTGTCTTTAGGGAACAAGAAAAAAGTTGGCATTGTGTCGGCTCTGTTACCCTCTCCGAAGTTGCTGATTATGGACGAGCCTACCAGTGGCCTTGACCCGCTCATCCAGCAGGCTTTCTATGATATTCTGAAAGAAGAAAACAAACGAGGTGTGACCATTTTTCTGTCCTCCCACGTTTTGAGTGAGGTGCAAAGACTTTGTGACCGTGTAGCCATTCTGCGGGAGGGGAAGCTGATCAGTGTTCAATCCATGAAGGAACTGCGGGAAAACGGATACAAGAAAATCTCGCTGACAGCAAAAAGCGCCATTCCAGAGGATTTCTTTTCTGTTCCCGGTACGGCTAATTTAGAGTGGGACAAGAGCAAGACTTCTGTATCCTTTATGTTCAGCGGACCAGTTATGATGATTATGAACCAGCTTCATCGGCTGGAGCTGGAGGATATTTTAATTGAGGAACCGTCATTGGAAGAAGTATTCCTCCACTACTACGAATAGGAGGTCGTTATGTTGATTTTTCGATTTGAATGGAAACGAAAACGAAAATATATTCTGATTTGGGCCGCAACTCTTGCGGTCTGTATCTTCTCCATGACGCCAGTGTATTATGGCATGATTGAAACGGTGGAAACTTTGCCTGTGGAATTTACACAGGGAGGCTTTTTTGAAACGGTTGGTATTTCTCTGGAGCTATTGATGGAGCCACTTGGTATGTACTCGTTCCTCACAGGCTTTTTTATGGTTGCAGGGGGGATTTTCGGGATGCACTTGGGGCTGTCGTTACATACAGAAGAGTGTACGGGAAATACGGCTGAATACTTATACACAAAGCCTTGTGGACGGAAACAGATTTATATGGGAAAGCTGCTATGTGCGCTTGCCGGAATATGTGTAACAGGGATTTTTTATCTGGCGACTTCATTTCTAACGATGACTCTGTTCCGTTTCGGATTTCCCATCGGGGAATTTTTCTTGGTGGCAGGTTCGTTTATTCTCATCTCCCTCTTTTTTGCACTATTGGGACTGATGGTTGGAATATTTCACCCCAATAATCGTTCCCCACTTCTGACAGCCGGATTGGTTGTGTTTGTGGAATATTGTATCACTTCTTTTTCGAGGACTGTCAATATCCGGGCAATCGGCTTTTTATCGCCGTTTTCTTTTTTCAGTCCAGCGGAAATCCACAATGCTGGAACTTATTCATGGGACTATATGCTCTGGTATCTGCTCCTGCTGTTTGGGTTTGCGCTGCTGGCATACTGGAAAATCTTGAAGCGGGATATTGCGTTGGCTGTGTAAAGGAGGAAACGAATGAAGGCGTTAGTGAAAAACGAGCTGCGCTTAACAAGAAAACTACTGCTGATCTGGATGGGAATTGTCTTGATTTTGTGTGGCTTCGCTTACTTTGAGTATTTGTCACTAAAGGAAAGCCTCAATGAGCTGACAGGGCTAATATCGAATTTTCCGAAAATTCTGAAAGCTATGTTTGGTGTGAGCGGTGATCTGACTTCTGCTTTGGGCTGGTATGGCTGTATGTATTATTGGGTCACGATGCTAACCAACAGCTATGCGGTCTATCTCGGTGTTTCGTGTGTAGCGAAAGAACAGGCGCAGGGAACGGCAGAATATCTATTTACAAAACCAGTGGGTCGCAACAAGGTTGTCTGTGCCAAAGCAGTTGCCTGTGTATGTAATTTGCTTGCACTTGCGGTATTCAGCGGGTTATGTAATTATTTTACCGCCATTTTACCGCTAGGCGGTTTAGAGCAAAGAAACGCTGCTTTTACCACCACATTGGGCCTGTTTTTGACAGGGTTGACTTTGTTTGCAATCACGCTTCTGGCCTCCAGCCTGACGAGAACCTATAAAGGGGCTGTTCGGATAGGCGCGGGAATATTATTGCTCTTTTATGGCATCAGCATCACCGCCGAATATCTTGAAGCTCCAATGCTGTACTGCTTAACGCCATTAAAATTCTTCGATGTTTACACAGTGGCAATAAGTGGAATACAGTTTTCGTTCTTCCTATTGGCTATGATAATTGCGATTGGTTCTGTTATCACAGCTCAAAAAGTTTGGACGCTCAGGGAAATTTGAAATGAACGATATGGATAGCTTCGAGTGGCTGCTATGTCCTGTCTGTAACAGTAAAACTCGTATCAAGCTGCGGTTAGATACTGAGCTGAAAAACTTTCCTTTGTTTTGTCCTAAATGCAAACAAGAAACTTTAATCAGCGTAGAAAAATTTAAGATTTTAGTTATCACAGAGCCAGACGCACAGACGCAGAGCCGATAACCCGTTAGCCCTCAGGCGCGGATTATCGGCTCTTTTGTTTTCGGCGGCTGTCAATTAAAGCCGCCGCGTTATACGACGACTTTATGAGGAACACGGCGGTTTCCGAGGAGGGATCGTCGTGTTCATTTTGCTTTTTCATAGTACGCATGATCTTCACCAGCTAAAAAAAGCGTAGCTCCCCCTCCGGGCAAGTCCGGCATTGGACGCGAAATTTGCCAGTACATTAAGAATAATGTCATTTCACGCGCTTGTGTGGCATCACGCCATGCGAGCGCGTTTTTCTATACCCACCTTGGGACAAGTTGTCCCGAGGTAGGCAGGGGCGGCCCCGGCTGCCGATCCCCGCCATCCCCCGTTCAGATCGTCCACCCACAACAAAAATCTGAACGGAGGAAAATATAATGACTACTATCAATCTGAAGGACTTTTACTCTTGGCACACCCATGATGAATATATCGAAGTTTCCGATGAAGTGGCCGCCGAGCTGCGGGCCGACAAGCTGTATGAGGCTGCCTACCAGCGGCGGATAATCCGCAATAAGGCACAGTATTCCCTCGACTGTGATGATGGGATCGAATACTCTGCCTGCCTTTCCGAGCCGACCCCGCAGGAGCTGCTGGAGCGCATGGAGCGTTTCTGCGATCTGTGGAACGCGCTGAACACTTTGCCCGAAACGCAGGGGCTTCGCATTGATGCCTGTATCATTGAAGGCAAGAGCATGACTGAGGTTGCCGAGGCCGATGGCGTAAGCGTGGCCGCCGTACATAAATCTATCCAGCAGGGTTTGAAGTCCATGAAAAAATATTTGCAAAATGTTTGATGTAGGGGGTTAAAAAACATCTTCCAAATGTCCTTGGTATATGAGAGGAGTTGATCCTCTCCACAACTGAATAGCGGCGGCTCCGGGCATAGTGCGAGGAGCCGGGCGGCGGGTGCGCCAGGACTTCTCCAACACGGAGGACGAGCGATCCACACCAACGCCGCAAGTGGGGACTTGCCACCCCACGGCCACGATCCGCGAGTGGACAGGCTGGCAGCCTGTCCCCCGGAGCTGCCGCACCACCCCAGCAAGGAGCGTCGCGCCGAGTATAGCTGTCTTATGACGGGCCAAGAAAATGAGCGCGGCGCTCCTTATTCTAACTTCGAGACAAATTGTCCCAATGTGGAGAAAGGCAAAAGGGCGACACCCAATCGCGGGTGCCGCCTTTTCGTGTTTCCCCAACAGACAACGGGGATCAATCAGTTCTACGCCATTTGTGAAGGAGGTCATCTATGGAGCGCACAAGAGAATTAACCACTTTCGCCATTGACGGTTATCAAATATCCGCTACCTTTGCCGATAGCAGAAACACAACGGCCCTCGGCCATGTGAAACAGATTTTGCTATCCTCTTTTGCCAACAATGCCGCCAAGCATACCCACGGCGACATCCTTGCAATCCACCCCAATCGGAGCGATAATAATAGTGGGGGTAGCCCCTATGTACCTTGAAAAGTTCATATCTCCCGCGTATTGATTCGCTCTTTTGGTTTGCCCTTATGACAAATGAAAGGACGGATCAATATGGAAAATAACATTCTTATCGGAACTCGCGTTGACTGTTTGTATAGAGTGTCCACCGACAAGCAAGTGGACTATGACGATAAAAGCCAAGCCGACATCCCCATGCAGCGCAGAGAGTGCCACCGCTTCTGTGAAAAGATGGGCTGGACGATTGTTCACGAAGAACAGGAGGACGGCGTATCCGGCCACAAGGTACGGGCCGAAAACCGCGACAAACTCCAAATCATCAAAGAACGGGCCAAGCAGGGCAAGTTCGATATTCTGCTGGTGTTCATGTTTGACCGCATCGGGCGTATCGCTGACGAAACGCCCTTTGTGGTGGAATGGTTTGTCAAGAACGGCATCCGGGTATGGAGTACCCAAGAGGGTGAGCAGCGTTTTGATACCCACACCGACAAACTCACCAACTATATCCGCTTCTGGCAAGCTGACGGTGAAAGCGAAAAGACTTCTATCCGCACAAAAACCGCCCTCGGCCAGCTTGTCGAGGACGGCGGTTTCAAAGGCGGGCTTGCTCCCTACGGCTACGATCTCGTAAAAAGTGGCCGCTTCAACAAGCGAAAGCATGAGGTTTATGAGCTGGTTGTCAACGAGGCCGAGGCCGCTGTGGTGCGGATTATCTTTGACAAGTATGTGCATGAGGGCTACGGAGCCCAGCGGATCGCCACCTATCTGAATAAGCTCGGGTATCGGGCAAGGTCGGGTAAGATGTGGCACCACGCCAGCATCCGGGGTATCATCTGCAACCTCACCTATACCGGCGTACTCCGCAGCGGCGATAGCCGATCCCAAGTGCTGCTGCACTTGCAGATTATCCCGCCGGAACTCTTTGAGGCCGCACAGCATATCCGCACTTCCCGTGCCAATTCTGCCGAACAGGAGCGCCGTGTTCCTCTCAACACCCGAGGCCAGTCCCTGCTGGCCGGGAATGTGTTTTGTGGTCATTGTGGCTCCCGGCTCTCACTCACCACAAACGGCAAGGCTTATCCCTGCAAGGACGATCCAAACCGCATTGTAAAGCGTGTACGGTATATCTGCTACGGCAAAACCCGCAAGCAAACGGAATGTGACGGTCAGACCGGGTACACGGCACATACCCTTGACGGCATCATTGATAAGGTGGTGCGACAGATCTTTGAGCGTATGAAAGCTGTCCCCAAAAGTGAGATCGTCAATATCCGATACAAAGAAAAGATGGAGGAACGGAAAGCGCTGCTCCGCAGCATCCGGGCCGAACATACAAAAGTATCTGCCGAGCTGAATATGCTGAAGGCCGAGGTCATTAAATCCCTGCGCGGCGAAAGTGCTTTTTCGCAGGACTTGCTCGGCTCTCTGATTTCTGACTGTGAGACAAAATGTCTCGAAGTTCAGCAGCAGCTTGAGGCGGCGCAACTGGCCTATGACGAAGGACAGGCTGTGCTGGAACACTTGAACGCCCAATACGATGACATTATCTCTTGGGCTGATATGTACGACACCGCCAGCATGGAGGCAAAGAAAATGATCGTCAACTGCCTTATCAAGCGGGTGGAGGTCTACCGGGACTACAAGTTGCATATCGACTTTAACATTGACTTTGAGCAGTTCAGCATGGGCATGGACATCGTTGCCATCGCTGCATAAAGCAAAAACCCCACTTCCGAAGAAGTGAGGTTTTCGTTCACAATCTCTTGGTGATGGTGGAGATAAGCGGGATCGAACCGCTGACCTCTTGAATGCCATTCAAGCGCTCTCCCAGCTGAGCTATACCCCCAGATAAGAGAGATTGTGATGTTTAATTTTTATGTTCCCTGTACGGGGGTTGTTTACCGCTTCAACCGGGCTCCCAAGTGAGCTACGCCCCCACATATTTTGCTGTTTTGCTCAGTGTCCCCGAGCACTTTGAAATTATATAATAGAAAACCTAAAATGTCAAGAACCTTGACCGCAATATTTTCATTTTTCCAAAATCCATAAAAAACAACAATTTTAAAGCCTATTCTGCAATATTTTGCACCGAAGCCATGCACTTTATATACACCGGAACATAAAAAAGCTTCTTATAATAAGAAAATTATGGATTTTATGATTTGTTCACCATTCTGCTGAAATTTATGGTATAGTATTTTACGAAAACACTTTTTCAGAACCTAAACTCCAATAATATGGCAAAATATTAAAAAAAGACCCAGATTTTTTCGCTTTTTTCCTCTTTACATGTTGTAATATCATGTTTTTTTAGGTAAAATAGAAAAGAATCGGTTTGGCCAATCGTACAACATGACCATTTTTAGTAACAATAGTACAAAGAGGAGATTAGATATGTCGAACAGGCTGTTTCAGAGAATCGTGCATCAAATGCGGGAATCGATCGATCGGGTGCTAGGCGTGGTAGACGAGACGGCTACGGTTATCGCGTGTAGTGACCTTACTAAAATTGGCGAAACATTTGAATATATGATGTTGGGTATGGGGGATTCTTCCGACGTTTTTGTGCGGGACAATTATACCTTTAAGCCCTTTGGCACCGTGGCAAAGCCCGAATATGCCGTCTTTGTGGAAGGCACCGATGAAGTCGCTGCCCAATTCTGCAATATCCTGTCCATATCTTTTGCCAGCATCAAACAGTATTACGACGAAAAATACGACCGCTGCAACTTTATCAAAAACGTCATTCTGGACAATATTCTGCCCGGTGATATCTACATTAAAGCAAGGGAATTGCACTTTAACATCGACGCATCCCGCGTGGTGTTTTTGATACGGATTGTGTCTTCCAACGACATTTCCGCTTTTGATGTGATTCAGAACCTCTTCCCTGACAAGCAAAAGGACTTTGTCTTTAATATCAACGAAACCGACATCGTCCTGGTCAAGGAAATCAAACCTGGCATCGACTCCAAAGACCTGGAAAAGCTGGCCCGCTCCATTGTGGACACGTTGGGCAGCGAGTTCTACACCAAGGTGGTCATCGGCATCGGCACCGCCGTGGTGGGAGTCAAAGATTTGGCACGGTCCTTTAAAGAAAGCCAGGTTGCCCTGGAAGTGGGCAAGGTGTTTGACACCGACAAGCCCATCGTAAGCTACGACAACCTGGGGATTGCCAGACTGATTTACCAGCTGCCCACCACTTTGTGCGAAGCCTTTCTGCGGGAAGTGTTCAAGAAGGGCAGCATCGAGAGTCTGGACCACGAGACTCTGTTTACCATTCAGAAGTTCTTTGAGAACAATCTCAACGTATCCGAAACTTCTCGAAAGCTGTTTGTACACCGCAACACTCTGGTGTATCGGCTTGAAAAAATCCGTAAGCTAACCGGATTGGACCTGCGGGAATTTGACCATGCCATTATTTTCAAAGTGGCGCTGATGGTGAAAAAGTACCTGACCTCCAATCCCGTAAAATATTAACCCCTTGGCACATGGCACCGGCAGTCCAAAAGGCTGCCGGCAGCCGCGAATGAGGTCGATTATAAAGTGATAGAATTTGCTGGTGTGTCCAAACGATATAAAAACGGTACCCAGGCACTCAAAAATGTCAGCTTTAAGGTGGACAAAGGGGAGTTTGTGTTCATCGTCGGCCCTTCGGGCGCCGGAAAAAGCACCATCATCAAAACCATTCTGCGGGAGGAAATTCCCACCTCCGGCGTTGTGACGGTCAACGGCTACAATCTCAACAAGATGAAGCGCCGCCATATCCCCAAGTACCGCCGTTCTCTGGGCATTGTCTTTCAGGACTTTCGCCTGATTCCCAATATGACCGTATACGACAATGTGGCCTTTGCTCTACGGGTCACCAACGTCGTGAAAAAAGAAATCCGTTCCCGGGTGCCTTATTGTCTGAAGCTGCTGGGCCTTGCCCACAAGGCAAAATGCTATCCGGAAGAGCTTTCCGGCGGAGAGCAGCAACGGGTGGCTTTGGCGCGGGCTTTGGTCAACAACCCGGCCATCATCATTGCCGACGAGCCCACGGGGAACATCGACCCCGAGCTTTCCTTTGAAATTGTGGACCTTCTTTCCGAAATCAACCTGCAGTGCGGCACCACCATTTTGATGGTCACTCACGAGCACGAGCTGGTAAGCTATTTCAACAAGCGGGTGATTACCATTGACGACGGTGTTCTGCTGGCCGACACGCGCTCTGGCTCGGCGGAGTACCTGTTTACCGGGGTGGACCAGATGAACGGCTATTCCCAAACCCTGTCCAGCAGGGAAAAGGCCATCGATTTTTCGGACAAGAACCACCCCGCCGCCCAACTCTTGGACTCCCGCGGCAGCAACGCCCTGGAGGCGGATTTTCCTGTGCGGCGCAGGCCGGACAGGGATGCAAAGCGGGATAGCGCCCCGGTAGGGAGGAAGGCATGAGGTTACATAATTTTGGATATCTCGTCAGGGAAGGCGCCCGCAGCGTCATCCGCAACAAGCTGATGAGCTTTGCCTGCATCGGCGTGCTGGTGGCCTGTATGCTGCTGATTGGAGGCGCCACCATGCTCTCTCTCAATGTCACCGCCATGGTTGGCTATGTGGAGGAGCAAAACGAGGTTACGGTTTTTCTGGAAGATTGGCTGACTCCATCGGATTTGGAGATGATGGAGCTGGAGCTCAACAGCATGAGCAACATTGCCCGCTGCGTTTTTGTCTCCAAGGAAGAGGCCCTGGAGGAGCTGATGCGCCAGGACCCTGTGATGTTCGCGGGGCTGGAGGACGACAATCCCATGCCCAATAAGTTTATTGTGCAGATTGCCGACCTGGCTAAAATTGAAGAGACGGTGGAACAGCTGCGGCAGATGGAAGGGGTCGAAAAGGTCAACGCCAACACCGACGTCGCCGCCATGCTGGTGACCATACGCAGGGCCATTGCCTATTCCGGCGCGGTGATTGTGGCCATCTTGCTGGTGGTCAGCGTGGTGATTATCACCAACAACATCAAGCTCACCATTTACGCCCGCCGGCGGGAAATCAATATCATGAAGTACGTGGGAGCCACCGATTTCTTTATTCGCATGCCCTTTTTGGTGGAGGGAGTCATCATCGGGCTGGCATCGGCGATTATCGCCTTTTTGATTCTGGGATTTGGCTACACCTACTTAATCACATGGGTTGGGGAAAAGTTCAGCGCTTTTCTCGGCCCCATTTTCGGACGAGCCATCGATTTTTGGTCCATTGCCCATTACATATTCGGAGGCTTTGCCGCCATGGGAATCTTTATCGGCGCGGTGGGCAGCGGCATCTTTGTCCGGAAGCATCTCAGGGTTTGATTTACCAATGAAACCAAGGAACTGTCGAGTGGATATTCGGTGAAGTTCCATTATCATCAAGGTTCGAACAGCACGATACACTCACAGGGAGGGAACTGATTTTGCCACCTAAGCGTCTGAAAACAAGGATGTTGTCTCTGGTCCTTTGCGCCGCTTTTGTCTTTGCCGGGCCGGCGGAAAAGGTTTCTGCCGACACGGTGGTGGACGGGCAGCCTGTTTCCGTGAACGACAGCGTGATTGCGAGCTACGAAAGCCAGATTGCTCAAATCAGCGCTCGCATGAAGCAGATTGAGGAGCAAAACAAGCAGCTGCAAAACGAGATTCAAAAGGCAAAGACCGAAAAAGAGCAGAATAAAGCCAAACGAAACGTCATCGACCAGCAGATTAAACTGACCAAAGACGAAATTGCCCTTCTGCAGGAGCGCATCCAGCTGTTGGAGCAGGACATTGAACAGAAGAAAGAGGAAATCGCCGCAAAACAGGCGGAAATCGACCGCAACTACGCTCTGTACCTTCAGCGGATGCGGGCCATGTACATGCACGACGACACCACCACCCTGGGGCTTCTGCTGGGCGCGGACAGCTTTACCACCTTCCTGACCAACACCGACTCCATGGCCAGAGTGGCGGAACACGACCGCAAGCTGGTGGCTAACCTGACGGCCCAGCGGCAGGAGCTGGAGCAGGCCAAGGCCGAATTGGCGGAGCGCCTGGCACAGTTGGAAAGCGACAAGGCCCAAAACGAAGAGAAGCAGCAACTTCTTTCGGGGCAGCTGAAAGCGGTGGATTTGCAGATTTACTCCCTGGATCAGATGGAGCAGGAATACTACGCCGACCTGGAGAACAACAAGGCCATGCTGGCCGCCATGCGGAAGGAAATCGACGACCTGTACGCCAAGATTGAGTGGTCCAAGAACCCTTACGTCGGCGGCGAAATGGCGTGGCCGGTGCCTGGATTCTACCGCATTTCTTCCGAGTACGGCTACCGCTTTGGTGGCAGCGACTTCCACACCGGCATGGACATTGCCGGCACCAACGGCTCCATCTACGGGGCAACGGTGGTGGCAGCCAACGCCGGCACCGTCAAATACGTCAACTGGAGCTACACCCCTGGCAGGGGTTACGGCATCTACTTAATTCTGGACCACGGCGGCGGAATCTCCACCCTGTATGGTCACCTTTCCAACATCATCGTCAGTTTGGGGGATGAGGTGGAAAGAGGCCAACCTATCGCCAACGTCGGTTCCACCGGGTGGTCCACAGGACCCCATCTACATTTCGAAGTCCGCATCAACGGCAACCATACCAACCCCAAACCCTATGTCATTGGAAGCGCCAATTAACGCGTCATAGAAGCACCTTACCAACCGGGGAGCCCTTTTTTCCCCGGTTGGCGCATATTTTCTGGAAAACATCCAGATACTGGAATCGATTGCCTTATTTCCGGAAAGGATAAACCCTTATGAATAAAAAAGTATCTCTGGGCGCAGCCATCGCCATGATGTTTTTGGTGGCAGCCATCACCTTTTCCATCACCTACGACGCGGTGACCCGGCAGGTGAACAGCCGCATTGTGGACCTGCGGGAAAGGGAAAGCGCGCAGGCCAAATATGCCGAAATTGACCGAGAGGTGCGGGCCAACTACTACGGCACCATCGACGAAACCCAACTGCTGGACAGTGTGGCCAGAGGCTATTTGGCGGGTATTGGCGACCAGTACGCCACCTATTACGACGCCAAAACCTATGAGAAAATCCTCCGCTCCCAGGAAAACACGGTGGCGGATATTGGAGCGGTGCTCCGGGTGGGCCCCGACGGATACCTGGTGGTGGAGGAAGTGTACCCCGACTCCCCTGCGGCTGCGGTGGGCATCAAGCCGGGGGATCAGATTATCAAAATTGACGACGTGGACTTAACCCCGGAAAACAGCGCCAAGATGAAGGATTCCGTCCAGGGGGAGCAGGGAACCCGCATTACCCTTACCATCCGCTCCGACAATGTGGACCGCACCGAGGAACTGACCCGGCGGGTGGTGGTGGTGCCAAGCGTCACCTCCCGCATGCTGGGGGATTCCATGGTGGGGTATCTGATTATCACCGAGTTCAACGCCAACACCTCCGACCAGTTTAAGCGGGAAGTGGACAGGCTAATCAACCAGGGCGCCCAGTCCCTCATTTTTGATGTGCGGGACAACAAGGGCGGGCTGCTTTCCGCCGCCACCCGGATTTTGGACCGGCTGCTGCCCGCCGGCCCCATTGTCAGTTCCATGGACCGGGAGGGCAACATCAACGTGCTGGCCACCTCCGACGCCACGGAAATCGACCTGCCGATGGTGGTGCTGATCAATTCCGGTACCGCCAGCAGCGCCGAGGTGTTTGCCCAGGCGCTGAAGGATTACGGCAAAGCCCGGGTGGTGGGAACCACCTCCACCGGCAAGGGCGTCATGCAGACCCTCATTCGCCTTTCCGACGGTTCCGCTATCGAGATTACCACCGCCACGTTGGTCACTCCCAGGGGAGAGACCTTTAACGGCGTGGGAGTCCGCCCCGATTACGAAGTGGCCATGGACACCCCGTGGAAGGGCTTGGGCGAGGAACTGGATTCGCAGCTCAAAAAGGCTATGGAAGTGGCCGTCGCCATGCACCGCAACATCGAGGTGCTGCAGGAGCAAAGCCAGCCGGTTTCGGAGGCAAGCGACGCCGAGCAAATTCCCCACCCTGTGGAGGAACTATCCAACTAAATACAAGCGTCAACAAGCCGCCCTGTCCGTGAAAGGAAAGGGCGGCTTTTTCCGGCTAAAAGAAAGTCTAATCGGCGGGCAGGGCGCATACATTTGAAATATGCGCAGGACCTTTTCCATGCTTGCGCCCACATTTTCCTGGCACGATGGTGGAGGCTTGCAGGGTTGTTTGCTTGCTTAGAGTTAATTCCACACACATCCCAAGGCATTAAGAGGCTGTTGTTTCCCACTTCCACCCGGACGGAGCTGTATTCTGCCCGGGCTTTGGGAGCGGAATATTTGCGGCTGGAAGCCCAGGTCAACCGAAGGGGCCGACCCGACTGGGAGGCGGTGGCGAGGCTGGTTCTACCCCTGACCCAATACCTGCTCACTCCCGCGGGATACCAGCCGCCGGCACATCTGGGTTTTGCGCCTCCTGTCTTTGCCGAGTTTGAACGCAGGGTGCTGCTCCAGTGCGCCTGCGAGTTGGTCGGCGACAGCCGTATGCCGCTGTACCGCCGAAGATTGGGGATTTACGACCCGCAGGGGGAGCTGGCGGGAAATTTGTATTTTTTATTGCACCACTACACCTCGGCACGGGTGGTGACCCAAAACGTGGAGGCCTATCGGAAAGCGGCCGATTTAGCTAGGAAGGAACTGGGGGCTCCGGTGCTGTTGGGGGAGGAGTTTACCGACTTTTCCGATTGCGTCCTGCTCCTTTGCCCCGGCGACGTCACTCGGCCGCTGCCCCTGCTCCCCGCCTGCCCGGTCCTTGCCGGGGGAGTCTTTGCCGATTTTCAGGGCTGCAATGTGTTTTCCTCCCCGCGGGTGTCGGCATCCTTGTTTCAGATAGCCCAGCTGCCCCGGGGAAGCGACTTTCACGCCTTTGCGGGGGCTGTTTATCACAGTTACGGTTACTGGCTGCCCGACCTGCGTGTGGGGCGGCTGCTCATCAACGGAAAGGAGTCGTTGCCAGAGGAAGCCAAACATATTTTGTTGCGGGAAGCGGGGCTTTCCAACTATTTTTATTGTTAAAAATTATATGAGAAAAGTAACAAGAATTTTATTTTGGAGCTTGACAGAGGGATGCACTTTGACTATAATTAGGTGTATTGAGCGAGGCCCTGTTGGGCTTTGCTGTTGCGGCCATTGGCCGCATTTGCTGTATGAAAGTCAGTTTTCAGCAGTATCAAAGGTCATCCGGCGGCGTCGCGGGGTTGCCCCGCCTAGCCGCCTTATTGCTTGATAGAAAGGAGGGTGTCCGGTGGCAGGTGAAATACTGATTACTCCCGAGGGTTACCAGCAGCTCAAGGCTGAACTGGAGGAACTGAAAACGGTTCGGCGCAAGGAAATCAGCGAGAAGATCCGTGTGGCCCGCGGCTTTGGCGACCTTTCCGAAAACAGCGAGTATGATGAAGCAAAAAACGAGCAAGCGCTGGTGGAGGCCAAAATCGCAACCCTGGAAGAGCAGCTGAAAAAAGCGCGGCTTATTGAGAAAGATAACATTTCTACCGACGTGGTGTCCATCGGGACAGCCGTTACGATCCTGGACATCGAGTTTGACGAAGAAACTACCTACCGCATTACCAGTTCCCTCGAATACGATCATGCCGATATGGATACTATCACTGCTGAGTCCCCCGTGGGCAAGGCGCTGATTGGACATAAAGTCGGCGACGAGGTAACGGTGACTGTCCCCAGCGGCAGCACGGTCAAGTACAAAATTCTCAAGATTACCCTGTAATTCATATCATGGAGGCCACGAGGATTCCGGCTGGAATTTCCGCGCCATTGGCGGGCTGCCAAACGGCAGCCCGCCTCGATTTATGCAAAAGAGCTCCCCATCCAAACGGACGGGGAGCTCTTTTGCATTTTGACGCTTAGTACAGGCAGAGATGGTCGGAGCAGCTTTCCCTGGTGAAAGGAACGCCGAGGAGAGGCTCCACATAGCGAATCAAATCTTCGGTGACAAAGTTACCCCGGGCGTTAATCCATTCGCGGGGAATGGCCTTTTCCCGGTTGGCGATGGTGGTGGCGTGAACGGTGGAGTACTCCACCCGGTAAGGGTTATCCGAAACGCGGGTCAAAACGCTGACTTCGCCGGAAACGCCTTCCAAAGCCCGGGCAAGGCTCATGGCGCCCAAAGCTTTGGCTTCCGCCAAATCCACCGGGGAGGCTAGGTGGGCGGCGCACCGCTGCATGAGGGAGAAGTCGATGCAGCGAACCTTGCACTCCATGTGGTTGTTGATGAGATTTTCCAGCACGCGGCAAGCTCCGCCCATGTGCTTGTGGCCGAAGGCGTCCACTTTGGCGTTGCCGGCGTCTTCGTTGACAAATTTGCCGTCGGCCCGGCGAATGCCTTCCGAAATGGCAATCACAAGGGAGGGGGACAGGGAAAGCTGTTCCTCCACATCTTCCAGGAATTTATTGTCGTCAAAGGGGACTTCGGGCAGGTAGATGAGCTGAGGAGCAGCTCCCACTTTGCGGGCCAAGGCCGAGGAGGCGCAGAGCCATCCCACATGACGGCCCATGGTTTCCACAATGGTGACGGCGGGGGTGTCGTAAACTTTGGCGTCGCACCAGATTTCCGCAAAGGTGGTGGCTATGTACCGGGCGGCGGAACCAAAGCCGGGGGAGTGGTCCATGCCGTAAAGGTCGTTGTCGATGGTTTTTGGGGCTCCCATAATGGCGACGTCGATGCCTTGCTTGATGGCATATTCGCTGAGCTTGTGAACGGTATCCATGGAGTCGTTGCCGCCGATGTATACAAAGTACCCGATGTCGTAGCGTGCAAAGGTATCAAAAATGGTTTTGTAAGTGTCGGGGTCATCTTCGGCGCTCTTGAGTTTATGGCGGCAGGAGCCTAAAGCGGAGGACGGGGTATGGATCAGGCGGAGCATGGCATGGGTTTCCTGTAATATTTCGCTGATATCGATGAGGTCGTCGGCCAACACGCCCTTGATTCCGTATTTGGCACCGTATACCTTGCCTACTTTGCCGGAAATGACTGCCTGTTCAACCACGCCGGCCAGAGTGGCGTTGATGGCGGCGGTGGGACCTCCCGATTGAGCAACCAGAACGTTTCTTTTTCTCATGCGTGATCCTCCTCGATACTATGCTATAATAACTGCTACCAAATCAGCAGTTGCTATACCGTGATGCCGTTGCAACCATCGTAGAAGCGCTTAGAGAGTGGTGTTATTATCTTGAAGTCGGTCCCGCAGCTTGCATAAATCGTCCAGCGCGTCCACTTTTTGGGCGGGGTTGCGCAGCAAAGCCGCGGGGTGGAAGGTTCCCATGTATAAAATGCCGTCTTTTTCAATAAATTGTCCGTGCTGCTTGGTTACCCGAAAATCGGGGTCGATGAGGCAGTGGGCGGCGACACGACCCAGGCAGACAATATACTCCGGATTGATCAACTCGATTTGCCGCTTTAGATATCCGATGCAAGCGCTCACCTCGTCGGGCTGAGGGTCCCGGTTCCCTGGCGGACGGCACTTGACTATATTCGTAATAAACACGTTTTTGTTGCGGGAAAGGCCTACGGCGTCCAGCATTTTGTCCAACAGCTTGCCGGCCCGCCCCACAAAGGGGTCGCCGCTTAAGTCTTCCTGTTCGCCGGGGCCTTCTCCCACAAACAGAATGCGGGCGTTGACGTCTCCTGCGCCAAACACCGGGTTGGTGCGGGTGGCGGCCAGCTTGCAGGCGGTGCAGGAAAGTACCTGCTCTTTGATTTGTTCCAAGGTTTGCATGCGTTTTTCCTCAATATTCATGAAAAGGTAACAAAATTATTCAAAAATCACACAAAAATCTACATAATAATTGCTTATCCTATTATACCGAAAAAACTATACTTCGTATAGGCGCAAAAATTTGCATTTTAGCCTTCTTTGCGTTAAAATAATGGGTGAATTCATACAGCTTTCAATTTTAAAAGGGACAGGAGACACACAAAGATGAGTAAAAAAATTTTAGTCGAAACTTCGGCACGCCACGTACATCTGACCCAGCAGGACCTGGAGACTCTTTTTGGGCCGGGAGCGGTTCTCCACAAGAAAAAGGATTTGAGCCAGCCCGGACAGTTCGCCTGTGAGGAACGGGTGGACATTGTGGGGCCCAAGCGGACCCTGACGGGGGTTTCGGTTCTGGGTCCTGTTCGCAGCGCCACCCAGGCGGAAATTTCCCTTACCGATGCCCGCACCATCGGCGTGACGGTTCCCATCCGGGAGTCGGGCGACCTTGCCGGTTCCGCACCTCTCACCCTGAAAGGCCCCGCCGGACAGGTGGAGCTGAAAGAGGGCCTGATTGCAGCCAAGCGCCACATTCACACCACTCCCGAGGAAGCAGCCAAGATGGGTCTTAAGGATAAAGACATCGTCGGCGTGAAAGTTGAAACTCCGGAGCGCACCACCGTTTTCTACGATGTGGTGGTTCGGGTCAGCAGTTCTTTCGCCACCGCGATGCATATCGATACCGACGAGTCCAACGCCTGTGGCGGCGGCGAGCTGTACGGCGAAATCATCAAATAGCACCGGCGTTGCCGTTTCTTTCTTTAAAAAATATCCCGCCGAAAGGCGGGTATTTTTTTGTGCCCGACATATAAGCTACCCGGTCTGGCGGGTTTTGCACCGATTCAAACAAAGCCTGACTCAGGGTATCTTATGCTCCAGCACCTGAGGGGCGGGAATGTGAAGTTTCTCCAAAATGCGCTGGTAGACGTCCAAAGCGCCGCTGGTGTAAATTTTCAGGCTGCCCTGCCCTTTGGTTTCCAACCCCTGCTGCTCCAGCCAGCGGGTGAGCACCTTGGCAAGCTCCACGGCGGGGTCGAGAAATTCAATGTGGGGATACCGCCGGACGAAAAAGTCCTTGACGATGGGGTAGTGGGTGCAGCCCAAAATGACGCTTTCGGGCGGAGGGTCGTGCTCCAGCAACGGCCCGAAGCGGGACACGATTTCCCGCTCCACGTCCTGCTCCGGTGCGCCCTGGTCCACCAAGGCGGCCAAATGAAGGCTGCCCTGGCACAGCAGCTCAATATCCGGGTTGATGGCCCGAATCAGCTTTTGATAGGTGCCCACCGCAATGGTGAATTCGGTGCCCAGAATTCCCACCCGTTTGGCGCCGCTGCGGGCCACCGCCTCCGCCGCGGGGGAAACCACGCTGAACAGGGGAATCTCCGAGTTGCTTTGCAGGGTGTCGATGAGGGTGGAAATGGTGTTGCAGGCAATCACACCCACGTGGATATGGCTCTGCTGCAGAAAGGAAAGGGCTTTGAAGGTCAGCTCCAGAATCCTTTCCCGGGTTTGATTGCCGTAGGGGCAGTTGGCGCTGTCCCCAAAATAGATGATGTCCGCTCCCGGGCAAAGGGCAAGGATTTCCCGCACAAAGGTAAGCCCTCCCACACCGGAATCAATTACTCCGATACGTGCCGTTTCAGTCATAAGCTACCTGCTTTCCTCTTACTGCTCCCATTATAGAAAAGACAGAGCAAATTGTCAAAATGCTTTTGGCTTTCTAATGCCGCACAAAGCAACACAATTAAGGGCCTGCACATCCACTCCGGCTCAAAGGCCTTCTTTGCGGGCGGATGGACAGGCAATTCACTTTAAACAATATGCCGCTTTTTTCCAGAACAGAACCGTCACTGGGGGCGGTTCTTTCTTTTCAGCAGCCGATGAAATAATTCCTGATTGTTCTCCCTGCGGCGAAGGGTTTCCTCGGCGTCCACCACCCAGCCCTGAGCAGTTTGCCGCAGCCAGTCCCCCTCCTTCACGCCGGGAGGAAGCTTCTCCAGCGAAAGGATGGTCTGCTTTTTGGCTTGGTCCAGGCAAACGGCTCTGCCTTCCTCGATGCGGTCCACCACCAACAGCAAAGCTTTCATCCTCCTTTACGCCGCAATTCTGTTTTGAGCCACTTTGATTTCGATGTTCTTGCCGTCGGAAGTCAGAACTACCGCGCCGTCCAAATCGGTGCGCAGCACCCGGACGTTGAGGGCGTCCAGCCGCTCCAGAACCTCCCGGTGGGGATGGCCGTAGTTGTTGTCCAGCCCGCAGGAGATGACGGCTACCTTGGGCTGAACCGCCTCCAAAAAAGCCTGATGGGAGCTGGTTTTGGAGCCGTGATGCCCCACGTTCAGCACGGTGGAGACAAGAGGGACACCCTGCTTGAGCAGGTCCTTTTCGGCGTCCTGCTCCATATCCCCGGTAAAGAGGAAGGAGGTGGAGCCAAAGCTGAGCCTGGACACCACGCTCATGCTGTTGAGGTCGTCGTAGTCTTCCAAGGGGCCTAAAATAGTCAGTTGCGCTCCGCCCCCCAAATCGTACTGGTCGCCGGGAACGGCGGGAGTAATTTCCAGCCCCGCCTGGTCGATGGCCTCCAGCAAGTCGGTAAAGGTGACGGTGGTGGGGATAAGGTCGTCGGGCAGTTCCGGCAAAATTACCGCCTCCACCGGCAGCTTATTGAGCACCACGTCCATCCCGCCGATGTGGTCGGAATGGGGATGGGTGCCGATGAGCAAATCGATGGAGGAAACGCCCTGCTGTTTGAGATAGCGCACCACCATATCCCCCTGGTCGTTTTCCCCCGCGTCGATGAGTACCGTCTTTGCCGGGGCCAAAATCAAAATACTCTCCGCCTGCCCCACGTCCAAAAAGTGAACCTCCAAATCCTTTCGCAGGGTGACGGGGGAGGAAGCCGGCTTTTTTTCCGGAGGGGGAACCTCCAGTTCCCCCAAAAGGTCCTCCAGTCCCGGCAGGGAAAGGTCGGGAAGTCCAAAATTGTAGCCGTATTTTTCCTGGACGGAGCAGAGGATGAAAAAACTGCTAACCACCGCCACCAGCAGAAAGACAATTCCGCCGGTGCGGGAACGATATCGTCTGCCTCTTGCCATAAGTCCTCCTGTGCCTTGGGTTCAAAGTGCCGGGCCGATTACATTAACGGCCCTTGCCCCGGCGGGGGTTGGAAGGCCGCTTGCCTTTGGGTTTGGAGCCTGTGGCTTTTGAAGGCCGGGGGGAAGGAGAATTTCCCGGCACCAAACAGTTGGGCCCCGAGCCGATGAGGTCAGACCGCCCGGCGCGGCGCAGCGCCTGGATAACCAGCGCCCGGTTTTCCGGCCGCCAGTATTGGAGCAAAGCCCGCTGCATGGCCTTTTCCTCCGGGCTTTTGGCCACGTAGACGGGAGTCATGGTAAAGGGGTCCAGCCCGGTGTAAAACATACAGGTGGAGACGGTGCCGGGAGTGGGGTAAAAGTCCTGCACCTGCTCCGGGCGGATGTGGTTCTTTTTGAGGTAAACCGCCAACTCCACCGCATCCTGCAGGGTGGAGCCGGGATGGGAGGACATCAGGTAGGGCACCAAATACTGCTCCTTCCCGGCCTTTTTGGTGGCGGCGTAAAAATCTTTGGCAAAGCGGTCGAAGGCTTGAATGTAGGGTTTGCCCATCTTTTCCAGCACCCGGGGGGAGCAGTGCTCGGGCGCCACCTTCAGCTGCCCGCTGACATGATGGGTCACCAGCTCCTGCAAAAAGGTTTTGTCCGGGTCGGCGTTGATGTAGTCAAACCGCAGCCCCGACCGGATAAACACCTTTTTGACTTTGGGAAGGCTCCGCAACGTGCGCAGAATGTCCAGATACTCGGCGTGGCTGACCTCCAGATTGGGGCAGGGGGTGGGAGCCAGACAGCGCCGGTTGCGGCAGACTCCTTTGGTGAGCTGCTTTTGGCAGGACGGCCCCCGGAAGTTGGCAGTGGCTCCCCCCACGTCGTGGATGTAGCCTTTAAAGCGGGGGGACCTGGTCATGGCGATGGCCTCCTCCACCACGCTTTCCTTGCTGCGGGCGGTGACGTTCCGCCCCTGATGGAGGGCGATGGAGCAGAAGTTGCAGCCTCCAAAGCAGCCCCGGTTGTGCATGATGGAAAACTCCACCTCTTCGATGGCCTTCACCCCGCCCAGGACTTCGTAGCTGGGGTGATACATCCGCTCGAAGGGCAGGGCGAACACTTGGTCCAGCTCTTGTTGGGTTAAGGGATAGGCGGGGGGATTCTGGACCAGATACAAATTGTCCCCGTGCTGCTGGATGACCGCCCGCCCGGTGACGGCGTCCTGCTCCTCGTACTGCATCCGGAAGGCGCGGGCAAAGGCGGCCTTATCCGCCTTCACCTTTTGGTAGGAGGCGCAGGTGACGGCATTTTTGGGCAGTTTGGTTTCATCCACCAATACGCAGGTGCCGCGAACGTCGGTGATGGCCTCGATGGGTTCCCCCGCCGCCAGCCGGGTGGCAATTTCTTTGGTCTGGTGTTCCCCCATGCCGTAGGAGAGAAGATGGGCGCCGCTGTCCAGCAAAATGGAGGGGCGGACGGCGTCCTCCCAGTAATCGTAGTGGGCAAACCGGCGGAAGCTGGCCTCCAATCCCCCAATCATAATGGGGGTATCGGGGAACAGTTCCCGTAGCCTGCGGCTGTAGACAATCACCGCCCGGTCAGGGCGCCTGCCCGCCTTGTTGCCGGCGGTATAGGGGTCGTCGGAACGCCGGCGCTTGGCGGCGGTGTAGTGGCTGACCATGGAATCGATGTTGCCGGAAGTGACGAAAAAGCCAAGCCGGGGCCTGCCGAAGCGGGTGTAGTCGGCGTCGCTTTGGGGTTGGGAAATCATCCCCACCCGAAAGCCCATGCTTTCCAGCAGGCGGGAGATGATGGCGATGCCGAAGGAGGGGTGGTCCACATAGGCGTCGCCGGTGACGCAGACAAAGTCCAGCTCGTCCCAGCCTCGGGCGGCGGCCTCTTGTTTGGTGAGGGGAAGAAAGCTCATAGAAAATCCTTTCTCGGTTTCAAGCATGGTACCAAATGGAAAACAAGGGGTAAAATAACAGAATACCCCACAGGATAGAAGACCCGCGGCAACCAAAGCCGCGGGACAGGCAGTTTAAAACAGCTTGCGCTCGTCGGAGGAAAAGATGGTTCCCAGCACCTGCTCGTTGCCGGTGAGGAGTGCCATCACCCCTTTGTAGACGGTCAAGGGGGCGTTGAGGAACCGCTTTTTCATCAGCTCGCATTCCTGACGGGTCGGGGCAAAGACCCGCAATCCAATCAGCTCTCCGTCCTTGTCGGGAATGGAAAGCTCCAGCTGGAAACCGCCTCCCGGGCAGGGCGTTTCCTTAATATTGACCTCGGTGAGCCTGCGATGGCGCTCGATCGCCCGGCGGGTAGAGTCCAATGCCTTTTCCCGAATGGACAGGGGAAGGGTCCGTTTAAACTCGATGCCAATTTCTCTGCCCAAAGGGGTGATGCGGTATAGCTGGACACCTTGTTCCTCGGTGACGCTGAGCTGCCCCAACTGGCAAAGGTCATCCAAAGCCTGCACCAACTCAAAGTAGTTGACCAGGCTGTGCTCGCTCAAGGCCTCGTGCAGTTGCGTAAAACTGATGGGCTCTTCTATATGGGACAGAAGATAGCACAACAACATTTTAATTTCAACGTCGGTGGAGGGAGACCCGGGAGCCACCCCCGCTCGAAAGATGTCACTATCCATATCCGCTCCATTAATTCACGAATTATTTATAAAACCTATTGTGTATCGTAATCATTGTACTATAAAATAGCAAAAGAAACAAGTTGTAGGCGGCGGGGGCAAAAGATGAATCACATACCAAAGGACAAGCTTCGCAAATATCTGCGCCGGACCGTATTTGCGCTGTTGGGGCTGGGACTGGCTGCCGTAACCGCCGGCGGCATCTGGGGGGTGCTGGCTCTTCAAAACCCCGATTATTTGGAGGCCTTTCAGAACTACATCGCCTCGTTGGGGATAGCGGGATGGCTGGTCCTGCTTGTGATACAGTATTTGCAGATTGTCATTGCCTTCGTCCCCGGCGGGCCCATTCAAATGATAGCGGGCGCTCTCTTCGGCCCGTTGATTGGGATGCTGACCTGCCTGCTGGGAATTGTTGCCGCCACCGCCACCGTTTTTTCTCTGGTCAAGCGCTTTGGCCGGGAGACCCTCTTTTACTTTGTGGATGAGAAGGATGTGGTCAAGTACAGCTTCTTTTCCAATCCCCGGGGCCTCGAACGGCTGGTGCTCCTGCTCTTTTTCATTCCCGGCACCCCCAAAGACGCTCTCACCTACCTGTTTGCCCTCACGCCCATACCCTTCCGGCGGTTTGCCTTTCTTTCCATGTTGGCCCGCATGCCGGCCATGCTCACCTCCGTGCTGGCGGGGGACAGCGTGGTAAACGGGGAGTGGCGCAAGGCGGGACTGTTGTTTTTGGGAATTTCCGCCGTCGCGTTAGGAGGATTTTTCCTCCACCAAAAGGTGCTGCAACGCTATCGAAAAGCAGAACAGGAGGCGGGATAACGGCGCCCCGCCGTTTCCCCCTTTGATGTTGTCCGCATATTGAACACCGCCCTTTACGTATATATGTAACATTACGTGAAGGGCGGTGTTTTATCCATGTTGGAGGGTTTGATTCTCGCGCTGATTGTGGGTACGGTGTTTGTCAACGGTTGGACCGACGCCCCCAACGCCATTGCCTGTGCGGTGTCCACCAAAGCTATGGACTACCGCCGGGCCGCCTGGATGGCGGGCATCTGCAATTTGCTGGGGCTGCTGGCCGTCAGCGTGGCGGGAGCCGCCGTCACCGACACCATCGTCTGTCTGGTGGATTTTGGGGGGGACAATCGAGCCGCCCTGGTGGTCCTTTCCGCCGCCATGGCTTCCATCATCCTCTTTGCGGTGGCGGCCTGGCGCTTTGGTATTCCCACCAGCGAAAGCCACGCCCTCATCGCCTCCCTCACGGGGGCTGCTTTTGCGTTAAACAACGCCTCCGGCGTGGACAAAACCGCCTGGGCAAGGGTGCTGATGGGGCTGGTCTTTTCCATTGCCTGCGGGTATGGTTTCAGCTGGCTGTCCGCCAAGGTGCTGGCCGCTCCCTTAGGGCGGCTGAAAGACAAAACTTTGGGCCGGATGCAGGTGTTGGCGGCGGGCGGCATGGCTTTTATGCACGGGGCGCAGGACGGACAAAAGTTCGTGGCGGTCTTTGTGATAGCGGAAATGTTGGCCAAAGGGGAATACCAACCCGGGCCGGTGACCCTCCGCCGCCACGTGGGGGTGCTGCTGCTCTGCGCCTTTACCATGGCGTTGGGCACCTCGGTGGGCGGAGGCAGAATCGTGGAGTTGGTAGGGGAGCGGATGGTGCGGCTTCGCAAGCGGGAAGGCCTATGTGCCGATTTGGGAGGGGCGCTCTGCCTTCTGCTGGCCACCCTTTGGGGAATTCCCATGAGCACCAGCCACACCAAAACCACCGCCATGATGGGGGCGGCGGCCGCCGCCGACGGCAGGGTGGACAAAGAGGTGGTGGGGGAGATTATGCTGACCTGGCTGATTACCTTTCCGGTCTGCACGGCTTTGGGCTGGCTGCTGACCCGCTTTCTTCTGTTGATGCTGTGAAGATGTTTTCTTTACAGTAAAAGTGGGCGGGCTTTAACTTGTTTGCAACTCGGTTTTGAGGTATAATGGATGAAAACGGTAGCGCGGTCTTGCTAATGACTGAGGTTCCCAACGACGTATGAGAGGGTGACAGATAGAATGATACCGCAGAACCCTGTGGACGTGACAGAAGCCTGTGAAAGGTTGCCCTTTTGGCCTCACCTGTCCCCCCAAGAGCGGGAACGAGTTACGGAGCGGATGACCCTGCTCCACTATAAGGCGGGGCAGACGGTTCGCGGGGGAAACGGCGATTGCCTCGGCCTTGTGATTGTGGTGCAGGGGGTGCTGCGGGCCTATCTTCTCTCCCCCAACGGGCGGGAGATTACCCTGTACCGGATGAAGGCGGGGGACAGCTGCGTGCTGGCCGCCTCCTGCGTGTTGGACGCCATCTCCTTCGACACCATGGTGGACGCCGAAGAGGACAGCGATGTGTTGCTGTTGCCGGTGGACGTTTACGCCTCCCTGATGAGGAACAACCTGTACGTGGAGCGGGATACCTACAAAATGGCCACCGAGCGGTTTTCCGACGTGGTGGCGGGGCTGGAGCGCCTGGCGTTTATGAATTTGGAGCAGCGGCTCATTTCCTTTTTGCTGGACGAAACCGCCGAAAACGGCTCCAACACCATCCACATGACCCACGAGCAGATTGCCGTCAATATCGGCAGCGCGCGGGAAGTGGTCAGCCGCTCCCTGAAAAGTCTGGCTGCAAGGGGATGGGTGGAGCTGTTCCGCGGAGGGGTCCGGCTGAAAGACAAGGAAATGCTCTATCAGCTCATTCAATAACTGATAGTATAATTTAATATTATTATACATATAGATGACGCTTTCTATATTCCGGTTAGGAATATACATTTCAAACTTTACTATATGTACATCAGGACCTGCAAATATTCCCTTTGCAGGTCCTTGCTCCATCTATTATCATCATATCAGCTGCACTCATCCATGGCCTGCAGCAGGCAGCGGGCGATATGCTCCGTCAGGTGGGGGCTGAGGTAAGGGTGAATGGGCAAGGAAAGCAGCCGGCCTGCCAGGGAAAGGGCGTTGACCAGCATCACCTGATTCCATGGGTCCCGGTCGGTCTGCATGCCGCAGAAAGGCGCGCCGGCGGGGATGTTGCGCTCCCGCAGTCTGGCCGCCACCTTGCCCCGTTCCCGAGACCGGGGCAGGGCCACCACCAGCTGGCTGTAGACGCTTTTGGCTCCCCGCACCAACTGCTGCATCCGTAGTTTGTCCGCCAGCATGGTGCGGTAAATGTGGGCGATGTTGCGCCGCTGCTCCGCCTGATAGGCGCAGTGCTCCAGCCGGGCATTGATAAGAAAGGCATCCACGCTGCCCATGCGGGGAACGGTTGGCTCCCCCGAAACCTGCGGCTGCCTTGCCTGGCGCAGAGCTCTTAGCCGGCGGGCGTCGTCGTCCCGCTGGCAAAAAACAGCTCCGCCTCCCAGTTCCTCGAGGGGGCAGGGGGTGGCAAAGGAAGCCACCGCAAAGCGGCCGAAGCTCCCGGCGGGGCGGCCGTCGATTTCCGCTCCAAAAGCGCCGGAAAGGTCCTCGATGAGGACGATACCCTCGCTGCGGCAGATATCTTCCAATGCGGCATAGTTGCAGGGCGCGCCAAACAGGTCGGTGGCAATTAAAGCCGAAGGGACAGGCCTTCCCATCCGGCGCAGTTTGTACAAGGCGTATTCCAGACAGTAGGGGTCGATGGTGTAGGTGTTGGGGTTGACGTCCACAAAGACAGGGGACGCTCCCACCAGCATCATGCCTTGTACCGGCAGAGCACAGCCCAAAGCGGCGCAGAGCACCGTATCCCCCGGCGACACCCCCGCGGCGATCAGGGCCAGAGCAATGCCGCTGGCCGCATCGGATACGGCAACGCAGTGATTAGTGCCCACCCACTGAGCCAACCGGTGCTCCAGCGTAAAGACATCTTCGCTGAGAATGTGTTCCACCGCAGGGCGCAGTTCCATTTCCTTTGGGCGAACCTGCTGCTGATAAATAGTTTGAAACACTTGCTGTTCCATTTGATAGCCCCCGTTTGGTCAATACCGTAATCCAAACATGTGGTAACTCTATCATTATACAAATTGTAAAAATCATATCCTGTCGAACGGTTGAAACGAAGGAAAAACATATCCTCGGGAGGGATTGTGTGAAGCTGTTACATACATCCGACTGGCATTTGGGGAAAAACCTCTACGAACATTCCCTGCTGGAAGACCAGGCCCATTTTCTGGACTGGCTTCTTAGGCTAATGGAAGAGGAACAGGTGGAGGCTCTGGTCATTGCGGGAGACGTCTATCACCGGTCGGTTCCCCCCGCCGACGCCATCGCCCTCTACGACCAGTTTTTGAACCGCGCCATTCTGAAGTTGGGCATACCGGTGCTGACGGTGGCGGGAAACCACGACAGCGGCGCCCGTTTGGAGTTTGCCGGAGAACTGCTGGGGGCGGTGGGCTACCATGTGGCGGGCAAACCCAGACAGGAACTGGCCCGCGTCACCTTAAACGACCGCCACGGGCCGGTGGTGTTCTGGCTGCTGCCCTACCTGTTCCCCGCCGACGTCCGTGCTCTCCTCCCGAAAAGCGATGCTCGCACCTTTCAGTCGGCTTACGAGGTGCTCCTGGGGGAAAACCTGCCGCTGATGGACAAGGGCGTTCGCAACGTCATGGTGGCTCACGGCCTGTTTGCCGGGCAGGAGCCGGTGATTCTAAGCGAATCGGAGTGGAGCGTCGGGGGGATGGACGCCGTCAGCGCTGCCATTTTTCAGGGCTTTGACTACACGGCCTTAGGCCATCTTCACGCCCCTCAAAAGGTGGGGGAGAAGGTACGGTACAGCGGCTCTCCCCTTAAGTATTCCCTTTCGGAGGAACATCAGCGCAAGTCGGTGTCGCTGGTGGAGCTGGGAGCCCCCGGCAGCCCGGTTCAGATTCGGGAGATTCCGGTGCCGGCGCTCCACGATGTGAGGAGAATTGCCGGGCGCTTTGACGATTTGATGAATCCAATCTGGCATGAAAACAAAAACTTTGAGGACTATGTCTTTGCCGAAATCTCCGACGAAGGCGTATTATACGCCATGGAAAAGCTCCGCACTCTGTTTCCCCGCCTTTTGGGGGTGAGTCTGCCCTTTCGGGAGATGGAGGGGGAGGCGGTGCAGATTGGGGCTGCCCGGGAGCGGATGACCATGGAGCAGCATTTTGCCCGCTTCTACCAGGAAACCGCTGGAGAGGAGCTGCCGGAGGAGCATCGGGCGGTGCTCCGGGAACTGATTGAGGCGCTGGAAGAGGAAAAGCGGGAGGTGTACCAGAGTTGAGACCCCTTGTACTGACCATGAAGGCTTTTGGCCCCTACGCCGGCACCCAGGTGGTGGATTTTACGGGCTTGGGGGGCGAGGAGATTTTCCTCATCACCGGAGACACCGGAGCGGGAAAAACCACCCTTTTCGACGCCATTTCCTTTGCGTTATACGGCAGCGCCAGCGGGGAGGGCCGGCAATCCCAGAGCTTTAAAAGTCATTTTGCCAGGGAAGAGGAAATTTGCAGCGTCACCCTGCGGTTTTTGCTGGGTGGCAAGGTATATGAAGTGTTCCGCTCCCCCAAGCAGAACGTCCCCAAGCGGGACGGCACCGTCCGGGAAATCGGGGAAAAGGCGGAGCTGACTCTGCCCAACGGGGACATCCTGTCAGGCACTCGGGTGGTGGACGCCAAAATCATCGAGCTGCTGGGGCTGAACCACCGCCAATTCAAGCAGACCATGATGCTGGCGCAGGGGGAGTTTGCTCGCCTGATTGAAGCCAACAGCACCGAAAAGCAGGAGATTTTCTCCCGCATCTTCGACACCGCCGCCTTTGCGGAGCTTTCCAACAAGCTCTCTTCGGAGGAAAGCGAGCTGCGCCACCAGCTGGAAGGGCAGCAGCAGACCATTTACCGCATCATTCGGGAGTTGGTGCGTCTTGGGCATACCTCTTTGGACACCGAGGATGCTCCTTTCCAGCCCTGGGAGGTTATTTCCAAAACGGTGCTGGATGCGGTGGCGTTGGATAAGGCGAGAGCCGAGCAGTTGGCGGGGGATATCGCTGCTTTGGAGCAGGAGCGCCTTGCCATGGACCTGCCCGGAAAAAAAGCCATGAACCAGAAGCTCAACCGCTTGGAGCAGTTGGAGGAAGTGCTGGCGGGGCTGGAGGAACAAGCCCCCGAAATGGAGCGCCGCAGCGCTCTGCTCAAAGAGCTGCGCAAAGCCCGGGAGCTTGCCGCCCAGGAGGGGGCCCTCAACCACACCCGAGAGATTGTCCGGGAAGCCAAAGAGCGGATTGCCGCTCTGGAACAGGAAATTGGGCGGCAGCAGCCGGTGTATCTGCAGGCAAAGGAAGCCGCCCGGCAGGCTCCGGAATTGGCGGCTCAGGCGGAGGAAGCCCGCCGCAAAGCCGACGAGCTTGCCCGGCGGGAGGAAAAGGCGCAACTCTTCCTCCAACGCCGCCGGGAGCTGCAAAAACTCCAGGAGCAGCTTCATAACGTGCAGGAGGAGCTGTTCCTGGCCGGCCTTGCGCAGCAGCGGCGGGAACGGCGGGAGAAAATCAGGGAGCTGGAAAAGCTGCTTCAGTCTTTGCAGGAGCTGGAGCGCCTGACCCAAGAAGCTGCCCAGGCGGATGCGCGGCGCAGGGAAGCGGCCCAAAAAGCGGACGAGCTGTTCCGCGCCTTTTTGGAGGGGCAGGCGGTGCTGCTGGCTATCGAGCTGCAGGAGGGAAAGCCCTGCCCGGTTTGCGGCGCGGAGCATCATCCTTGCCCGGCAAGGTCGGAGCAGGCACCTCCCGACCAGGCAAAGGTGGAAAAGGCCCGGCAGGAGGCGACCCAGGCGGAGGAGTATTTCCGTCAGGCGCAGATGAAGGTGGCGGCCCTTTCGGACCAGGCGGCATTTCAGGCCAAAGCCCTGGGCTTAGAACTTCAAACCGCCAAGGCAGACGCCCAAAAGCAGTTACAGGAGCTGCTTACCCTGCAAAAAGAGGAGGAGCAGGCTCATCCCAAACTTCTCGAAGCCGAGCGGGGCAACCTCGCCTCCCGCCGGGAGGAGCTGGAGGCGGAGGCGGCTTCGCTGCGGGAAAAAGTGGCCGCCCATCAGGCGGTGCTGGAGGCCGAAAGCGGGGAAGAAGCCGCCGCTTTGGCGGAACAAAAAGCAATTCAACTTTCTTTGGCTCAAGAAAAGAAGAATTTGTACGATAATCTTATGGAGGAGTTTAACCGAGCCAAAGGAGAGCTGGAGCGCCTGCAGGCGGCGGAAAAGGCCGCCCGGGAAGGGTGGCTGGCTGCCGCCAAACGGCTGGAGGAGCTGGAAGGGGCGTTTCAGCAGGGGCTGCGGGAAGCAAAGTTTGCCTCCTACGAGGAGTATGGGGCTCTTCTTCCTCAAGTTTCCCGAATTGGGGCGTTGGAAGAGGCGGTTCAAAAATTTGCCGCAGGGCTCAGCGCCACCAAAGCCCAGGTGGAGCAGCTTCGGGAGGAGACGGCAGGCGCTAGGCGCCATGACATCGCCTCTTTGGAACAGCGCTGGAACCGCCTGGGGGATGAAATCACCCAAAAGCGGGAGGAGAAAGCCCGCCTTGCCATGACCATCAGCGGCTCTTTAAGCTGCCTGGAGGAGCTGGAAAAGCTCCACAAGCGCACTCGCTCCCTTTCGGAGCGCTACGGCATCGTGAAGGAGCTTTCGGGGCTTGCCAAAGGCAGCCGCCCTCCCTACATTTCCTTTGAACGGTATTTGCTCATCTCTTATTTTGAAGAAATCATTCAGCTGGCCAACATTTACCTGGCCAGAATGACCGATTCCCGCTTTCGGCTGCGTCGCAAGACCGCCAAAGCCCGCACCGCCGGTCTGGATTTGGATGTCTTGGACCAGCGCACCGGCACCTGCCGGGATGTATCCACCCTTTCGGGAGGGGAGAGCTTTAAGGCGTCCCTGGCGCTGGCACTGGGGCTTTCCGACGTGGTGCAGATTCATGCCGGAGGCGTCAATCTGGGGGCCATCTTCATTGACGAGGGCTTCGGCACCCTGGACGACCGCTCCCGGGAAAGCGCCATAGCCACCCTGCTCTCCCTTCGGCAGCAGGGCAGAATGGTGGGAATTATTTCCCACGTCAAGGAACTGCGCAACTACATACCCGCCCGGCTGGAGGTTGCAACTTCCCCTCGGGGCAGCCGTGTGCAATGGGTCTAAAGGCTTGTTGCCTTTGGGCAGGATTGCGGTTCCAACGCGGGATTCATGACAGTGAAGATAAGGAGGCTGAATAGCTTGCTGCAAGAAAACGGAGGGGCCGACACCCCGGTGCAGAGCGGAACGCCTGCCGCCGGTGAAAAGCCAATTTCGGAACTGCTGGCGGAGGGTGCCACCAATGTGCTGAATTTGGAAGAGCGTCAGCCCTCGCAAAATTTTGACCCGCTGAATTTTTCGTTGGACGATTTTCCGCTGCCTCCTGCCATACAAACGGATTTTTTCGAGTCGGTGGCGCCGGCGGCTGTTTCCCAACCCCAGGCTGCGGCGGAGCCCACCCCCGCGCCCAATCCTCCCCCCGCTCCCCAGGAGCAGGCAAAGCCCGCCAAGGCAAAGCCCAAAAAGGGGTTTAGGAATAAACTGAAGAACCTGTTGAACTACCGTTTGGTGGTGACTCGGGTGGGCGGCATGGGGGAAGTGAGCGTGGAAGCCGAAGAGGAAGAGGAGTCCCCCGCTTCCCCAAAAGCTAAGCCGGCCAAGAAAAAGGCGCCCAAAAAGCCTCGCCTCAAAAAAGCCAAAAAGAAAAAGGCGGCTAAGAAAGCCTCCCAAAAGGATGGCTCCAGCCGCAAAAAGCTCATCATCGGCTTGACGGCGGGCGGCGCCATCCTGGTGGGAAGTATCGGCGCCATTTTGCTGACCAGAAGCTGGAATCAGCCCGCCCGCCTGATGGAAAAGGCCCAGCAGTATGCGGCGGACGAGCAGTACGAAAAGGCTATTGCCACCTACGAAAAGCTTATTGAAAACAACGAGCTGGTCCCCGAAGCTTATTTGGGACTGGCGGACAGCCTGGTGGCTTCCAACGATTTGGAAGGCGCTTTGGGCAAGCTGTCGGTGGGCTATAAGGAAACCCAGGACGAGCGCCTTTCCCAGCGGTTGGCGGAGCTGGACCCTCAAATCGCCGACGAAGAGGGCAAAGCCCCTGCCGCTCTTTCCACCGAGCCGATTCAGTGGAAAGATCCCGCCTTTGAAAGGATGGTGCGCCTTGCGTTAAACAAGCCTCAGGGCCCCATCAGCGAAGGGGATCTGGCAGGGATTACCAACCTGAAAATCTTAGGTGAGGATCATGCTTCCGTGGAAGGGAACCTTTACGCCATCAACGGGGTGGACGGCTACACCATCGGCGGGGTAACCTATATCCAGCGGGGCAACATCACCTCGTTGGACGATGTGGTTCATTTCAGGGATTTGACCCGCCTGACGGTGGGCTACAACCAGGTGCGGGATATTTCCGCGCTGCAAGAGATGAGGGGCCTTACCACCGTCAGCCTGTACGCCAACGACATCACCGATCTTTCTCCTCTGAAAGAAGTCAAAACGTTAAAATATCTGTTCCTGTACAACAATCACATCTCCGACCTTGCCCCTCTGGCGGAGTTGGACCAGTTGGTTTTGCTGTCCCTGCAATACAATCAAATTCGGGATATTTCTCCTTTGGCGGGGCTTACTCAGTTGCAGGAGCTGTATATCAGCCACAACCAAATCCAGGACCTTACGCCCCTGAAAAAGCTGGAGCGGCTGACCTTCCTGGACGCCAGCGACAACCAGATTTCCGACCTGGAACCCATTGCGGAGCTGGAGGGCCTGACCGACGCCAACTTTGTGGGCAACCCGGTGTCCGATTACTCTCCCGCCTCCCACATTCAAAAGCTCAACCACTCTTTTGGCAAAACCCGCTGACCATCTCTTATAAGCAAGGAAAAAGCGGGGGCCGTTATCTGGTATCATAAAAACTGCCCTCGCCAATGGAGGGCAGTTTTTCCCGGATGGTGGCTCAAGCGTCCGAAAAGCCGGCGGCAGAGAAAAAGCAAGCTCCCGGAATTAACCGGGAGCCTGATGCTCACTCTATGATTTCGCCGTCGGGGTTTTCCAACATTCGCTCCAACCAAATGGAGGCGATTTTTAAAGCGTCGTACAGATTGTTTTTCTCCGTTTTTTTCTTAATCCGCTCTTTGAGCCGCAACTCGGGGTTGGTGGATAAAATCTGTACGGTCACTTTTTTGGAGACTTCAAGACCCTGAAAGTCTTTGGTTTCCAGTATTTGCAGCATGGCCACGTATTCGTCCGCCATATCTCCGTAATAAATGGTATTGCCACTGCGCACTAAGGGCTTCCCCTTATAGGTGAGCATCTTTTTGTTGGTTTCTTTTCCGGCCATCTGCTTCATCCTCTCGTCTTGCAATAAGGCAATCGCACCGTAGCCGTGGACGGTGGACTGCCTGCACATGTAATAAGTATAGCACAATTACAGCCAGTTGTATACTTTAATCTCCGGCATTTTTGCGGATTTTCCTGTCGCGACAATTTTTGTTATGGTTCCGTCAGTCAGAATTTACATTGTTTGAAATCGAAAGGAGTGCTTTTCCCATGCTGATTTCCACCAATACCCCCAATGCTCCGGCTGCAATCGGACCTTATTCCCAGGCCATTCGTTTTCAAAATTTTCTCTTTACTTCGGGGCAGATTCCTCTGGATCCCGCCACGGGAGAAGTGACGGGAGCGGATATTACAACCCAGGCGGACCGCGTGCTGCGCAACCTGGGCGCCATTTTGGAAGCCAACGGCATCGGTTTTGACAACGTCATCAAAACCACCTGCTTTTTGGCGGATATGAAGGATTTTGCCGCTTTTAATCAGGTGTATGCCCAGTATTTTGTCAACAACAAGCCCGCCCGCTCTTGTGTGGCGGTCAGGGAACTGCCCAAGGGGGTTCTCTGTGAAGTGGAAGCCATAGCGGCCGTTGAATAATAACAATCGATACCCTGCATCATAGAATGACCGACATCGGATCGAAAATACCGCGCTGTTCTGTATGTTTGGTTGTTCTCCATTAGCCGGAGATTGCAACTTGCTGGTTGGAAGGATTTCAGTTCCAGCCATCCTATGTCAAAAAGCCCACGTTGGAACACGTGGGCTTTTCTTTTATGGCAGGACGGTGTGAACGCCGTTTTCATCCGGGAGGGATACCCAGGTGGAAGCAGGGAGATTGCACACCGGGCGGACTCCCGTATCGGAGTAATTGGCAATGGTGGACAGGCGAATCCCGTAGGAATCGACATACCGCACCTCGTTGGGCGTGTAGTAGGTGGGGGTGCGAAGCCACCAGCAGGCGGGTTCATCTTCCGGAAGGACGCAGTTTTCCAGGGCTTCCGGCGTGTAGTAACAGACCCAGTCGTACCAGTCAAACAGGGCCAAGAGGCTCCCTTCCGCAACGCCGCCTTCTTTCCCCAGCCCCAGTTCGGCGCTGCTGGGCAAAAACACTTTGGCTTCCGCCACATCGGTTCCGTTGCCATCCTCCTCGCATTGCCGCACTACAATATTGGTGGTAAGAAGCTGAGCTGCAATTTCTTCCTCCCATACGTGCAGAAAACCCGGCAGATGGTAGCTGGGATTGTCCAGGTAAACATTCTCCTGAACGGGAGGGGCGTCATAGGGATGGGCGGGCTGGTACCATTGCCCGGGAGGGGCGTCGCTGTTGAGCCACTGGGCAATGTTGGAGTGAATGTAGCGGTTGCTGCCGTCCAGTCTGCGGTAGGGGTTGGGGTTTTGCGGCTCGGCGGCGTCAAAGCACATGGCAAAGATGGCGCAATCCGCAATCAGAGTGACGGAATCGGCGGGGTAGCCTGCGTGGTTTTGGTCCGCGATGCGAAAGACCAGATGCTTCCCAAACAAGCTGTGAAAAGGGGCTTTGACCGGCACCTGCACCAGGGAGCCGATGTCCAAACTACCCAACGCCAGTTTCGGTGAAGGGATGGCAATCCAGGCGGGGCCTGCTTTTCCTCGGGTTATCATAGGGCGGGCACCACCTTGTAGACGGTGATTTGAGCCGTAAAATCAAAGTCCGGTTGGCCGCTGGCCACGGCGGAAAGGACTCCGTCATGGTTTTCAAAGCAGACTATAATCCCCTTTTGGGCCAATTGATACAGCACCGGCATGGAGGCGGAAAAATCCGCCTGCTCCCCATCCACAACGGGGAGGGACACCGGTTGGCGGAAGCCGTCCTCGTCCTGGTTCCAACCCTGGGCGGTGAGCTGAACCGAGTAGATGCGGGGGGTCAAGGCCGCCACCTGAGAAGCGGAAGCTTTACCCTCCAAAGAGGCGGACAAATTCGCAAGCTCCCCGTCGATGCGGGCGATGTGGGAAGCGTCCGCCTTGGTGGCCAGCGCGTCGACGGAAACTTTACCCTCCAAGGCGGCGGACAAAGCCGCCAGCTCCCCGTCGATGCGGGCGATGTGGGAAGCGTCCGCCTTGGTGACCAGCGCGTCGACGGAAGCTTTACCCTCCAAGGCGGCGGACAAAGCCGCCAGCTCCCCGTCGATGCGGGCGATGTGGGAAGCGTCCGCCTTGGTTGCCAGCGTTTGGTTGATGGACACAATGGCGGCTTCCAGCCGGGCAATGTCCGAGGGGTCCAGCTCCCCGTCGCCGCCGAGCCCGGCAATGGCGTTTTCCAAAGCGGTGATGGCGGCGTCAATCCGCTGGATTTCCGAAACATCCGCCTTCCACTCTTCCACATCATCCATCCGCAGGGAAAGGGTGCCCAGGGTTTGACTCAGTTCCTCCACCGCCGAGAGGTTGGCTTTGCCGACATTGAGACTTTGGACGCTGCTTTCCAGCGCCTCCAACGTTTCCTCTACCCGCTGCAGTTCCTCAGCCGAGGCTTTCTCCTCCGCCAGAATGAGGATGTTTTCCATCAGAATGTTGGCGTTGTCGGGACTCCAGGCGTGGTAGATAAACTCTCCCGCCGGCCAGTCGGCGGCGGTGGTACCCAAGCGCCCCCGCTGGCAGCCAGTGAGCTTGCCTTCCTCCACGTCGATGCCGGTGTAGAGGATGGTTTCGGCGTTGGTTTCCGTTCCAACCGTGACAAAGTTGGGGGGAGGGGGGAACAGGGAAACATGGGTGACGGCGATGTCAGAGTCGGCGGACGAAAGGTTTTGGGCTAACTGCACCGTCACCGGATTGTTGGCGGGATACATAGGCTTGAGCGGCATACAAAACCTCCTGTTGACATTTGCGTAACCATCGAGTATAATTTACGTGTATACGTAACATCAATATACTATGCACCCCAAGCAAAGTCAATGGGATTTTACGTATTTGCGTAATATCCTTTCAAAGGTAGGTGCCGTATGGAAGGGCTGTATCGGAGAATTGAGGAATTATGCCGGCTGGAGGGCATCAATATCACTCAAATGTGCCGGCTGGCGGGGGTAAGCCGCGGGGCGCTGACCGATTTAAAATCGGGGCGCAAGGTGGGACTTTCGGCGGCGACTTTGACCAAGCTTTCGGAATTTTTCGGCGTTTCGGTGGATTATCTGTTGGGGGGAACGCCGGAGGGGGCGATGGTGAAAAAGAGGGAGGAGCAGGAGAATTTAGATTTTCTGAAAGCCTACTTCCTCCATAAAACCGGACGTCTGCCCACGTTGGAGGAATTGAAGGGTTTGGAAGAGTATGTGGACATCTACCTGAAAAGTTTGGGATGTTCCGTTTAAGTTAAAAATAAAAAGGGAATACCGTTTGGTATTCCCCTCAGGGTCACCGGAATTTCGGTGGCCTTATTTCTTTTGAAAGAATGGCATCACTTCTTCGGCAAAGAGGTGCATCTGCTCCTTGGTGTCTTCCAGAGAGTTTCCGGCAAACACCAGGGCGGCAAAATGGGTGACGCCGGCGTCAATATAGTCTTGAATGCGCTGGGCCACTTCTTGCGGGGAGCCGATGATTCGCCGCTCTGCGTAGTTGGCGATATCCTTTCCCTTGTAGGTGGTGTTTTGCAACGAAAGGCTGTGCCGGTAATGCTGGCTGTTTTGGTAGGCGGCGTGGGCCTCCTCGTGGGTTTTCTTAATGCAGATGCCAAACTGGGGGGCGATGTCGATTTCGTCCAGGCTCCGGCCCTGCTTTTCGCACTCATAGCCGATTTGCTCTACGGCCTGGCGGATTTCCTCCACCTTGAGGCCTGCGGGAAGCCACCCGGTCCCGTATTTTGCCACCCGCCCATAGCTCATGGTGGAGTTGCCCCCAAAGTAAAGGGGGAAGGGGTTTTGAAGGGGCTTGGGGAAGCATTTGAGGTTGCGCACCGAGTAGTACTTTCCCTCATGGGTGACGTTTTCTTCGGTAAAGATACGGTGCAGCAACTGAACGCTCTCTTCCAGCATCTCTCCCCGGTTGATGCCTGCGGCATCCCTGCCGTACTGGGCTTCAAACTCCTCCCGATAGGCGCCGATTCCCACGCCCAGCCGCACTCGGCCCCCCGAAAGGTGGTCCAACGTGGCAACCTCTTTGGCTACGTTGACAGGGTGACGGAAGGGCAGCACCAGCAGCGCGGTGCAGAGCAGCAGGTTGGTGGTGTGTTCGGCAATGGCGGCCAGTTCGACGAGAGGGGCATAGTAGCGGGGATAATCGCCAAACTTTTGATACACATATTCCTGGGTTTGAATGTGGTCGTTGCCCCAGACCGAATCAAACCCAAGGCGTTCGGCCAGCACCGAAATTTCCACTACCTCCCGGGCAGAAGAATAGGGGATGGGGTACATCAGGCCTTCGGTGCCCGTTGCAATTCCCAGTCCAAAGCGGATTTTTTTCATGGTACATCCTCCCTTCGGATATTTGATAAAAAAACCAAGGGAGAAACCCTTGGTTTTTGGATGGTTTATGGCGACAACAGTAGAGTTACTTTGCCGAAGCAGTAAGTTTGGCTTCGGCTTCCATAACCTCTTTGGTCACCTCGGCAGCGGTGGGAATGACCCAAATTTCGCCCTGCTCAGCAGTGATCTTGTCAAGATCCTTGCCTTTGTGCAGGTTGAGGGCCACGTCAAAAATATAGTAGAAGATGATGTAGCTGACAAAGCCCAGGAAGATGGCGGTTACAGCGGGAATGGCGGAGGAGGTCATCTGGGAGCCGAAGCCCGCCACTGCCCATGCCAACCAGCCGGAAAGGCGGAAATGCTTGGGCACAAAGAAGCGGGTGCTGCGGTTCAGAATGAGGTAGTGGGCAATCATCATGCCGGCCAAAGGTCCGGTGAGAGAGCCGGTAAAGGAAAGCCATTTCGCAAAGTTGGAGGCGATTCCCATAAAGGAAACTGCTACCGCAATCAGAACGCAGATAATGGTCCAGAAGGGCTTGGGAATGTTTTTCCCCAGAATTTTGGAGGAGTTGGTAAAGGCCAGAGAAGCAGAGTAGATGTTGTTGTCGGTAGTGGTCCACAGGGCAAGGCCCAGAATCAGCACAGCGGGAACCAAAAGGCCCAGGTTGCTGAACACAATGGCCAGGTTGGGGCTGCCGGCTGCAATGGCCGCCACAACGGCAACCAGCTCAAACAAACCGGAGCCGCAGATGTAGCCAATCACTGCGCCACCCCAAACATGGGATGCTTTTTTACTGTAGCGCGTAAGGTCTGCGGACATGCCGGCTCCTGCAACCCAGGTGGCAACTGCTGCACCCATGGCGGTGATAAAGGGAATGGTAGTTTCGGGTGTCCAGCTGGTCAGTGTTGCAATACCGCCCTGACGCATGGACATGATAAAGGCAAGGGAAGCAAGCGCCCACAGGGAAGGTCCGGCGATTTTGGAGAGAATTTCCAAGCCTTTAAAGCCATTGATGGAAGTCAGGGTGATGCAGGCTGCAAAAATAAGAGTAGCAAGCCATTTGGGGAACCAGGGAAGAAGCTGGGACAGGGTGTTGGTAAAGGAATCGATGAGGACGCCGATAAAGCTCATGGCCGAAATGCCGCGAATCACGGCCGAAAAGGTAGAGCTGGTGGTGCCAAACATAGCTTCAAACAGCTGGTAGGTGGTGCGTCCCGAGCGGAACCCAATGATACCACACAGACCACCGATGACTACCAGCAATCCGTTGCCCAGCAAAACAGCCAAAATCGCCTGCGGTAAGGTGGAGCCAGCTGCAATGGTTCCACCGGTCATAAAGGCCGAAAGGCTGATGCACCATCCAACCCATACCATTGCTGTACCGTAAAAGCCTCGACGCTTGTTAAGAGGTACAGCTACCGTGGCATAGTCATGCATGAGGGAACTTTGCTCGTTTAGATCGATACCCAGTTGCTCTACAGTTTGGTTTTTGCTCTCATCCATAATAACACCTCTTTCTACACATTCTCTAACTACGCCTTGCAGCAGGGCGCAGCTGCTACCTCTATGTTGACGGGGAAAGCAATGGCTTTCCGCACAACAACCTCCTTATTGGCGAGACGTTTGACTTGGGGTAAAAACAAAGGTATTACTTTAATCCATCAGGTACTTTTTAATATTTTCAATACACTCCGCAGGGGTGCTGACACCGGGCGCTTCAAAGATGACCGGCATATCCACGCCGGCTTCTATGTACTCTTCGATGCGGCGGCGGCATTCGTCGGGGTTGCCTGCCACCACCAAGGTGTCCACCATCTGGTTGGTAACCGGCAGCGTAGGCTTTTCGCCCTTCATAAAGGCCTGCTGGAAATGGGTCAGCACTTCGGGATCCAGCCCGGAGGTGGTGAGGATGGGCTTTGGACCGTGAAGACCCATGTAGCGGGCCACAGCGCTCTTGGCCTGCTCCTTGGCGGTGGCGCTGTCTTGGTGGACATAGGTGGGCAAATAGGCGGCAATCTTGATTTCGGAAGGGTCCCGTCCCACACGCCGCGCACCGGCGGCAATCTTTTCCCTGGCGTACTTGACATAGGCGATGGGGGAGCCGGCAGAGAGCAGAACACCGTCGGACACTTCGCCGGCCAGTTCCAAAGCGCGGTCTCCCTTCACGCCCATGTAGATGGGCTGGTTACGGCGCAGCGGGGTGTTGCTGAGCTTTACCTTGCCGGTTTTAAAATACTCCCCAAAAAACTCGATTTCCTCTCCCGAAAGAAGCCCTTTCATAATTTGCACGCATTCTTTGGTGGCGGTAATGGGTTTCACGTAGGGGATACCGGCCTGAATTTCCATCCAGCGCTTGTTGCTGGCGCCAAGGGCGATAATCATGCGGCCGCCGGAAACCTCGTCCACCGTGGCGGCTTCCATGGCAGCCAGGGTGGGGTGGCGGGTATAGGGATTGATGACGCCGATTCCTATTTGAATTTTGCTGGTGGCCATGGCGCAGGCTGCCGCTAAGGAAAAACCGCCCGCCTCAAAGTAGTCCTCGGCAATCCATACCGATTCCAGGTCTGCTTCTTCTGCCATCTTTACCAGCTTGATGGTTTCGGTGGCGGTGTAAATACCGGAAAAGCCAAAACTAAGTCTTTGCCTCATAAGATCTTATCCTCCCGTTTTAGGCTCGCGCGGGGATATAAATCAACTCAGTGTCGTGTTTGGTCAGTCGGCGGGAACCGTGGGATGTTACTTCCACCATGTATTCGATTTGTATGCCGAACGTGTCGTACAGATAGTAGGGAGTTTCGATGCAGAGCACCATCCCCTCTTCCAGAAGAGTGCGGTTGGAGGCGGTGATGGTGGGGTTGTCGTTGATGAGCATACCAATGCCGTGACCCACATGATGGCGGTAGTAATCCGGGATTCCCTTTTGCACCGCCGAAACAGCTGCGCGGTAAAGCTCACAGACCGCCACGCCCGGTTGGATGAGGCGTTCCATCTCCAAAACACCGTCTAAGATATAGGAGTAGAGGGATTCGATTTTTTGGTTCCGTTTGCCCACAATGGCGGTGCGGGCAAGGTCGGAACAGAAAAACCGGTGGCTAGCGCCAAAGTCAAATCGCAAAATGGAGCCGTCCTGTACTTTTTGCTCTGGGGTGGAGCAGGTGTCGGAATAGGAGGAGCGCCGGTCAGCCGTTGCCGTAATAAAGTAGCCGTTGCCCCCTCGCTTGGCAACCTGCGCCCGGTAGATGCGGTCCATCTCCCATTCGGAGGTCCCAATCTTTACCTGCTCCAGCATGGCCAGAAGGGATTCTTCCGCCATGTGGGCCGCCTGCTCCAGCAAGGCGATTTCCTCGGGGTGTTTGATTTGGCGCACCTGTTCCAACAACGAAAGGGCGGGAACAATCTGATGCTGGGGGAATTCCGTCCGCAGCCGCTCCCATATTTGGATGGGTGTGCGCAATTCGTCCAGGGCAATCTTTAAGGGGCCATGGCCGGCTTTGCGGATGGCGTCTGCCAAGGCATCACCAGCAGAGTTGTAGATGCGCTGTGTTTTTTGGTTGAGAATTTCCGCCGTTTTGCTGTGAGGGTCCACCGCAAAGCGGAAGGCGCCGAAACAGTGGAGCTCGGCGTGGGGGAGCGCTTCGATGGCCGTTGGGGCATCCACCATGGAGTTTACCAGAATGATGCTGTCCCTAGCCGGGATATAAACGCCGTAAGCCTGAGTTTTGGCGTGGTAGGTGGCCCCCAGGGCGGTAAACCCGGTAAGGTAGAGGATATGTTCCGGCAAGGAGGCGATGAGCACATCCACTCCCTGCTGCTCCATGGCGGTGCGGATTCGCTGTTGGCGAAATTCTTGCAATGCTTTCAAACCGCGTTCCTCCTTCGTTCCAATTAGTTGCAGATCCGAAGGTCGTGGCTCATCAGTCCATGGGTCGGAGTAAGGCGGACGGGGCCTTGTGGAGTGACAAACACCTGGTCCTCAATGCGCACCCCATATTTGCCCGGCAAATAGATTCCCGGCTCGATGGAAAACACATACCCCGGCCGGATCGGGTCCCTGTTTCCCGCCGAAAGGTAAGGGGGTTCGTGAACGTCCAGGCCCAAGCCGTGTCCAACCCGGTGGGTAAAGTACTTGCCAAAGCCTGCCTCTTCGATGACCCTGCGGGCGGCCCGGTCAACCTCTTCGCAGGGAGTTCCCGGAACAGCCGCCTCAAAAGCGGCCTGATTGGCCCGGTTGACGGTGTGGTACACCTCTTCAAACCCGTCGGGAATGGAGCCGATGCAAAAGGTACGGGTGGTGTCGGCCTGATAGCCTATTCCCGGCTCTTCCCCCACAAAGTCAATGCAGACCACGTCACCTTTTTGAATGGCGCGGCTGCTGTTGTGGTGGTGGGGCAATGCGCTGTTGGGGCCGGAAGCGACAATGCCTCCGGTTACGGTCACTCCTTCGTGGGCGCAGAAGGTTTTCAAAAGCTCAAAGGCTTCTGCTTCGGTCAGACCGCAAAGGCCGTGGGCGATCAGTTTGCCAAGGCCGTTGCAGGCTTTTTCCTGCACCCGGCGCAACAGCTCGAATTCCTGCTGGTCCTTGCAGATGCGCATCTCGGCAAGGATGCTGTCGGCAGACTGCCACTGACAGTGGGGCATGATTTTCATCAGGTTCAGCAGCACCCAGCTGGGAACGGTGCGGCCGACAGCGGCTGACGCTGCATCTCCCACCAGTTTTTGCACGAGGACAAAGGGGTCCTCTCCGTCCTTCCAGCCGTGGCAGTCCAGCAGAGCGGCGCTGTCGGCGGAAAGATTTCCCAGCTCAAACCCCGGGGCGACAAAGAATGCCTGGGTTTTGGTCAGTAAGAGACAGGCCAGACGCTCCCAAATATGTCCGGTAATGCCGGTGAGATAGGCAAGGTCGGTAGAGTGGGTGAGCACCAACAGCTCTATCCCCTTTTCTTCCATCAGAGCCCGGGCGCGGGACAACCGATTGTGGTCAATCATACCGAAACCTCAAATCCCGGTCAAGCAGATGCCGATATGTCCCCGCTTATAGCGCTTGTTCATCCCGATGATCATGGGGGTGAGGGCCTCCAACGTCGAAGCGTGCTGCAATCCACCGGCATGGAACCCTCTCAGGCCAATTTCGTTGCCAAGGGCAAGAACCTTTTCCACCGTTTCGTCGTCATTGCCCACCACCAGCAAGTCTCCCGTCACAGTCTTATTGAGATTGCAGAGCATGGCGGCGGACACTGTGTGGAATCCGGCGGCAACCTTGGCGTTTTCGCCCAGAACAGCCAACACTTCCAAAGCGTTGGAGCCTTCGGCCGGCGGGGCGTAGCGAAGGGGATTAAAGGCAATGGGAATGGTCACGTCCAGCACAGGAGTGTCCCCGATGGCGTCTTTCAGCGCCTCGAGAGTGGGGCGGTGGCCGGCGGCGGGAACCGAGATGACAATCAAGTCCCGCTCCTTGCAGGCGGAAACATTGTCCAGCCCGGTGATGTTGTCGCATCCGGTTTCTTCCCGGGCCTTGCAGGCGGCTTCCTGCGCCTTTTCCAGCTGCCGGGAGCCGATGCAGATGTCGTGTCCCACCTTGGCCAAACGCAGGGCAAGGCCGTAACCCATATCGCCCGTTGCTCCAATAATCGAAATCTTCATAATGTTCATTCCCTCCCGATTCTACAGGCTGTAGCCGTAGGAATTTTTAAGGGCTGCCCGCAGGTCCGCCATGGTGGGTTGAATGACAGGAGGTTTGGGCAGATACTGGGCGGTGGTTTCGGGGTCCCTCATGCCGGTGGAGGTGATGAGAGCCACCACCTTGTCGTCCGGCTTGATAACGCCTTCCTTGGCCAGCTTTTCCAGTGCCAGCAGGGAAAGAACCGATGAGTTCTCGGCGTAGATTCCCTCTCGGGAGGCAAGGCGTTTCTGCATGGCAACGGCTTCTTCGTCGGTGGAGCTGCGGGCATAACCGTCGGTTTTCCAAACGGCTTCCAGCCCCTGGAAGGTGGTGAGGGTGTTGCCCACCGAGAAAGCCACCTTGGTGCTGCCTTCCACCTTGACGGGGGCCTTTTCGTTGCGGCGCAGGGTTTCCTCGATGGTGCCGCAGCTTTCTCCGGCCACCATGCGGGGCAGGGCGCTGATATAGCCCATATTTTTCAAGTCGTTCATGCCTTTGTAAATGCCGTAGAGGCCGTCGCAGTAGGCGGTGGGGGCGGCAAAGAAGGCGGGGGCTTCTCCGCCCAGTTGCTCGTAAACTTCAAATGCAATGGATTTGTAGCCGTCGATGGCGTAGCAGTTGCTGCCGATGGGCGGATTTTGGAATCCGCTGGCAGGTACCCAGCCCAGCTCCCGGACACACTGCCCCATAATGGTCCAGCGGTCCTGGGCGGTGGGGCAAACCATCACATAGGCGCCATAGGCCTGCATTAAGGTTTTCATGCAGTCGGGCACATAGGGGACGGTAAACACAATGCAGGGAATTTCGGCGGCGGCGGCGTATGCGGCCATGGCGGCGCCGTGGTTGCCGGTAGAGGATATGGTGATGGCCGGCGCCTTTTGCTGCCGTGCCATGGTTGCCACCAAAGAGCAGAGCCGGTCCTTAAAGGACAGGGTGGGGTTGCGAGTTTCGTCCTTGGCATAGAGGTTGTTGAGCCCCATTTCCCGGCCAAGACGCTCCAGCTTCAGAAGAGGGGTGTTTCCTTCTCCAATGCTGACCGGAGCAACATCGGGCGAAATGGGATAAAAATCCCGGAAGCGATAGATGCCGGGCTCCCCGTTTTGACCGGGAAGCTTGGCGCCGGTGACGTCGTAGACGGTGGTCCAGTTGGAGTTGACACCGGCTTGGTGACAGTCCGGGCATCCTTCGTAGTAGCGGTCATTCTCTCCCAGCGGCCGGCCGCACCGGATACAGCGCACTTCCTGAAAATAACCCATCTGTTATTCCTCCTTTAAGCCAGGACAATCAGCTCGTCGCTGCTCTTGTCCAGATAACGGGTTCCGGTTTCGGTAACCTCCACCGTATTTTCAATCTGCACACCGCCCCAGCCCAGTTCGTAGTAGGGGGTTTCGATGCAGCAGACCATTCCTTTTTCCAGCCTAATATCGCAGCTCGGGGCGATGGAGGGCATATCGTAGGCCTCCAGGCCGATGCCGTGACCGCAATGGTGGCGGGCGTAGTGGGGAATTCCGTTGCGCCTGGTGACTTCCACCGCAATGTGGAAAATCTCACTGGCGGGAACACCCGGCTTCATGGCTTTGATGGCCTCCCGGGTGCCGGCAAGGACAGCGTTGTAATAGGTTTTGGTCTTTTGGTCCGGCTCCCCGATGACAGCGGTTCGGGCGATATCCGAACGGTAGCCGTTGTAGATGCAGCCGTAGTCAAAACGGATGAGCCGCTGGATTACAAGGTCGGTATTGCAGACGTCTGCGTAGGCGGCCCGCAGGTCACCGGTGGCCACAATAAAGTAGGGCTCCGCCTTGCGGCTGGTGACTTCTTCCCGGTAGGCCCACTCCAAATCCAGCTCGGTCATGCCGGGTCGGAATTGTTTCAAGACAGCCTCCAAACTTTCGGCCGCAATTTCGGCGGCCCGCTCTATGCCTGCTATCTCCTCGGGATGTTTGATGATGCGGGCCTGCAGGAAAACCGGCTGGCCGGGGATAAAGGTGCAATCCGGCAAGGCGTTGGCGACCTTTTCCCAACTGGTGCGGGTGATGCGGCTTTCGTCCAGAGCAATCTTGGTTTTGCCGGTGGACCGGATGGCGGCGATGAGGGCTTCCTCACCGCTGGCAAAGGAAGAAAGGGACTTTTCCTGTACCAGTTTGCTGAGGAAGCCATCGGAGTGGTGGCAAAAGCGGAAGGCACCGTAGGGGAAGATTTGGGCATCTTCTCCCACCCGCTCCACAATGCCGGGTACCTCCGCCAATGACACCGCAAACAAAAACCGGTCTTCGCTTGGAACATACAGGGCATACGATTGGGTGCTATGTACCACATTTTGGCCTACGCTGACATAGCCGCTGACATATTCGATGTTGGCGGGCAAGGTGGCTACCAGCAAGTCCACCCCGGCTTGCTCTGCCGCCAGATTCAGGCGGTGGCGGCGAAATGCTTTGAGGTCCATGTTTGTTCCCCCTTACTTGCTGTACCTTGCAATAATCTCCTCGGCGAAGAACTGCATATGCTCCCGGGTTTCTTCCAGCGTATTGTCGGCAAAGATGAGAGCGGAGAAGGTGGTGACTCCAGCTTCGATGTAGCGCTCCACCATCTCGCGGACTTCCTCCACAGAGCCTACCAGGTTCCGCTCGGTGTAGTTGCTGGCATCCTTGCCCTTCATGGTGGATTTGCTCAAAGAAAGGGAGTGGCGGTAGATTTGAGATTTTTCATAGCGGGCTTTGGCCTCTTGGCTGGTCTTGGCAATGGAGACGCTGATTTGGGGAGCGATGTCGATGTCGGCAAAATTGCGGCCTTCCTTTGCACAGCATTCCCGGATGGCATCGCAGCCGGCCTTGACTTCCTCGGGAGTCAGCAGGGCAGGCAGCCACCCAGTGCCCCATTTGGCGACCCGGGCGTACCCGTTGGTGGAGTTTCCTCCAAAGTAGAAGGCAAAGGGTTTCTGAATGGGTTTGGGATAGCACTGGACATTCTGCAGCTCAAAGTACTCACCTTTGGCGGTGACATTGTCTTCGGTAAAGAGGCGGTGAATCATCTCGATGCTTTCGTCAAACATTTTGCCGCGCACCATGTCTTTGGCTTTGGAGCCGTATTGCGCCTCGAACTCCTCCCGGTAGGCGCCCAGACCCACGCCCAGCAGCAGACGACCATTGGACAAATGGTCCAACGTGGCGATTTCCTTGGCCACCACAGCGGGATGACGGAAGGGGATCACCAGCAGGGCGGTGGCGACCTTCAGAGTAGTGGTGCGCTCGGCAATGGCTGCCAGCTCCAGCAGAGGGGCATAGTAACGGGGGGGTTGATCAAACTCTTCCCGCACATAGTGCTGGGTGGTGATGTGGTCGTTGCCCCAAACGGAATGGAACCCCAATTTTTCGGCGTATACTGCCAGTTCCACCACATCTCGCGCCGAGGAATAGGGAATGGGATACATCAGTCCTTCGGTACCGGTGGCAATACCCAAACCAAAATTTGCTTTCATCTTACTCATCCTCCTACATCAATACATTAATACATTTTTATTATTGAGCCGGGGTTACTTTCGTCTGGACGATACGCTGAAAATCCTCCGGCGTATCCAGGTCGCAGGCAAATCCTTGAGTAGAAAGGCAATACACCTCAAGCTGTGCTTTTTTTGCCGCTGCCAAGTGAGCCTGAAAGCTGTCAGCGCCGAAGTGGGTTTCCATCACATCGGGGGGAGTGAGGAGCAGGCCGTTGGTTCCGCTGCGGCGGCGATCCGGCATCAAAACCACCGGATATTCCAAGCCCAGGCGGGTGGCGAGGCCCACATCCTCGTCGGTGAGCAGGGGCAAATCCCCCAGCAAAAACAGCATGGAGTCAAATCCGTCCTGCTTGAGCCGTTGGGCAGCAGAAGCCGCCGATTGGTTGATTCCCCCGGCGTCGGGGATGCAGACGGTTTGCGGGTGGTTGGCCTTCACATATTGCACCACCGTATTGTCGGAGGTGGCGACATAAACGCCCGAAACCTGCTGGCAATGCTCCAAAACCCCCAGCATATGGCCCAGCATTTCCAATACCAGGCAGCTGCGTTGGGCTGCTGTCAGCACATGGCTCAACCGGGTTTTTGCATTTGCCGTCATTTTAATGGGAATGACTGCACCCAAACGCATGACAATCGCCTGCCAATAAAATAATAAAGTATTATCAACATAGCATGTTTTTCTCAGAGAGTCAATATATTCCAATCTTCATTAATAAAAATCTTTTATTTTGTAGACAATTTATAGAATTTCGCCTTGTGCGAACCAATGAAAAGAATGGGAATGGCTATTGACAAAAAATTTTTATTATGTTACACCTGTATTATCAGTGGTTTACCTCAACGCGATGTCATTGAAAATAGGAATTCAGCTGCGGATTTTTTGCGATAACTTCTATGCAATCGTTAAGGATGACGTGTTATATGGAATATCTTGGTTTTTATCCCCTTTTGGGAATTGGAGAAATCTGCAAAGGGGACGATGTGGCAGGACAGCTTATTGACGCTTTGGAGCGAGGGGGACACCGGCCCCAAAGCGGAGATGTGCTGGTGGTGGTACATAAAATCATCTCGAAGGCGGAGGGCCGCCAGGTGGCGTTGGCCGATGTGGTGCCGGGGGAGAGGGCTCGAGAGTTGGCGGCTGCCACCGGAAAACACCCTGCTCTGGTGCAGCTGATTTTGGAGGAATCGGAGGAAGTGGTGGCGGTTCAGCGGGGCATCTTAATGTGCCGCAGCCGCCTGGGATGGATTTGCGCCAACGCCGGCGTGGATCAATCCAACGCGGTGGATGCAGACCATGCCATCCTGCCGCCCTTGGACCCCGACGCCTCCGCGAGGGAAATTTCTCGTCGGTTGGAGGCTCATTTCGGCAGCAAGGTGGCGGTGATTATCAGCGACACCCACGGCAGGCCGCTGCGGGAAGGAATTGTCGGCGTTGCCATTGGCTGCTGGGGCATGGACCCGATGCGCAGCTATATTGGCAAACCCGACCGAGCCAACCGGCCCATGCGTTCTTCGGTGGAGGCCGTTGCGGATGAGCTTGCTTCTGCGGCGTCTCTGGTATGCGGGCAGGGCGCCGAGGGGATTCCCGCAGTGTTAGTAAAAGGATGCAACCTGCCTTGGAAAGAATGTGGAAGCCAATCGCTGAAACGAAGCCCGGAGCGGGAGATTTTCTCCCCAAAAAACTCATAGTCTGCTGGAAAGCGGGCCAAATTGATAATAAAATACCTTACCAGCGATTGGGACGATAAGAAATAATTACAGAATATATGAATTGAGGCGAGAAAATATGACCAATCTAAGGCGCAACACAACGGCCGCTTTGTTTGGCGCCATCGCCTTTGTGGTGATGTTTGTGTGCGGCATTCCCCTTTTGCCCAACGCACCTTTTTTAAAATACGAGCCGAGCGGTATGATGATTTTGACTGCCACCGTTCTGTTGGGACCGGCTGGCGGGGTTTTGGCCTGTTTTTTAAAAGATGTCATGTGTATGTTGATTGCAGGAAGCAATATCTTCGGCGTCACCTCGGATTTTATCAATACGACCGTCTTCGCCTTGGTGGCGGGGATGATCATCCGCCGGGGAGCCGGTCTTCAAAATCATCTTTTCGGTTATCTGGCCGGCACCATTGCAGGCACCCTCGTGATGATTCCGGTGAATCTGGTGGTGCTGCAGCTGGAATTTGGCATGACGCCAGAAGCTATCATGGGATTGATGCTGCCCGCCATTCTTCCCTTCAACCTGCTGAAAGGCCTGTGCAACGGACTGCTCTATCATCTGGCAGGCAGACCGATTTCAAAGGTGCTCAAACTTCAGCAGGTGGTGAATGCCGCCTGATGGGCGCCATTCAGCTGCTCCCCATCGAGGGAATTGGCGAAATCAAAGCGGGCGACGATTTGGCCAGTTTGTGTGTTCAGGCGTTTTCGGATTTTTGCGACGGGGATATTCTTGTAGTTTCCTCCAAGGCGGTTTCCAAGGCGGAAGGCAACGTGGTGCGGGAGAGCAGTCTTTCTCCTTCGCCCTTTGCCCACCAGCTGGCTAAGTTGACCGGCAGTTCCCCCCAATACTGCGAGTTGGTGCTGCGGGAAAGCGCTGGGATTTTGCGAATGGCCAAAGGGGTGGTCATCTGCCGCACCCATCACGGCTTTGTCATGGCCAATGCGGGAGTGGACGCCTCCAACACCGGAGGGGAGGGGCTGTTGATTCCTCTGCCCAAAGACCCGGACGAGAGCGCGCGGAAGATCGGAGAGCGCCTTTTTGCCCTTACGGGGAAACAGGTGGGGATTATCATCTCCGATACCTTTGGCCGGGCATGGCGGTTAGGGCAGATGAACCTGGCCATTGGCGTGTGGGGGATGTCGCCTTTTCGGGATTACCGCGGGCGGCCGGACGACAATGGCCGGGTGATGCACAAGACCTGTATTGCCGTCGCCGACGAGCTGGCGGCCGCCGCCGAGCTGGCCAGTGGAAAAACCGACCGGGTTCCCGCTGTGATTGTAAGGGGATATCCATCCGGCGGCAGCGGCAGCGCCAAAGAGCTGTTAATGAATCCGGCCATCGATTTGTTTCCGTAAAAGAACTGGGGGAGAGTATTTCTCCTCCCAGGCCTTTTTGCTGCATTTAAAAAAGAGGTATCATTTATGAACACCCTTCACCCTATGATTGAAGCCATCTTAAAAAGGCGGTCGGTTCGCAGTTATACAAGCCGTCCGGTGGAGCGGGATGTCCTTGACCAGATTTTGCTGGCGGGGATTAACGCTCCTTCCGCCCACGACAGTCGCCCGTGGAGGGTGGCTGCGGTCACATCACACGAGGGAAAACAGCGGTTAACCTCCGCACTTGCCTCTCGCTTTCAACAGGATATGGAGGCTGCCGGCTTTTCCACCGAGGAGGTGGAGCGGCGCTTGTCCCGTTCGCAGGGAATTTTTGCAAGCGCCCCCGTTCTGGTGGTGCTGTTTGCAAGGCGGAGCCTTCCGGACAATCCTTTGGCCAAAACAAAGGAAACCGAAGAGTTGCTCACTGCCCAAAGTGTTGCTTTGGCGGCAGGGCAGATGCTTTTGGCGGCATCTCATTTGGGGCTGGCCGGATGCTGGTTTGCGGCGCCTTTGTTTTGCCCGGACGCGGTTTGCGCCGCTTGCGGAGTAGATTGGGCTCAATGGGTTCCCCAGTGTTTGCTCACCATTGGGTATCCTGCGGAGCAGCCCAAGGAAAAGATACCCCCTCTCCTCGAGGACAGTGTTGTCTGGGTCTGACAGGCAGTGTAAAATATAGAAAGTGCACCGCACATAATCGGAAGGAATCGTAGGAGCTTAGGATATGAAAACTGTAGTGTTTTCGGGGGGAGTAGGGGCGGCTCGCTTTTTAACCGGGCTTGTCCAGGTGATGGACCCGCGGGATATTACCGTCATCTCCAATACCGGGGATGACTGCGAATTTTACGGACTTCGTGTTTGCCCCGACATTGATACGGTCATCTACTCCCTGGCGGGGATGGCCAATCCCCAAACGGGATGGGGACTAATGGGGGACAGCTTTCAGGCATTGAAAGAACTCAAGGCTTTGGGGTGTGAAACGTGGTTCCAGCTGGGGGATCGGGACCTTGCCACCCACATCTGGCGCACCATGATGCTGCGGCAGGGGCAGTCCCTTTCTCAGGTGACCCGAACACTTGCCCGGTTGCGGGGGCTGGAATTGACCATTTTGCCCATGAGCGACCAACCGGTTCACACTGTTCTGGAAACCGAAATCGGTCGCCTTCCCTTTCAGGAGTATATGGTAAAGCACCGCTTTCAAGTAGCGGTGAAACAAATCTGCTTTGAGGGCTGTGACCGGGCGTTGCCGGCGCCCGGTGTGCTGGAGGCCATTGCCGATGCACGGCGGATTATCATAGCCCCCAGCAACCCCTATGTCAGCATTGGCACCATTTTGGCGGTGCCGGGCATTCGACAGGCGTTGGAACAAGCCGCCGGCAAGGTGGCCGCCATCAGCCCCATTGTGGGAGGCAACGCCGTCAAAGGCCCTGCGGCGCGAATGCTTTCCGATTTCGGACAGCCCGTCAGCCCGTTGGGGGTGGCGAAACTTTACCAAAGCTTTCTGGATTTGATGATTGTAGACGAAACAGACAAAGCCCTGTTGCCCGAAATCCGGGCGATGGGCATGGAGGCCGCATCCACCCCGACGATGATGACCTCGCCTCAGGCAAAAGTAACCCTGGCAAAACGGGTTTTGGAATATATGCAATAACCAGTGATGGGAGGAGAAGTTGTTGAAAGACAAAGACCGCGAACTGTTAGAATCCTATATCCCTTTGGTGAGGTTTATCGCCGCAGTGGGTGGGCCCCGCTGCGAGGTGGTGTTACATGATCTGAGCGATATCGAGCATTCTATCATCGCCATCGAAAATGGACATATCTCCGGCCGCAAGGTAGGAGATGGCATGATGGACTTTGCCTACCAAAAGTTCCTCGAGGAAACCGGCGAATTCTTGGCAAACAAAAGCGGAAAGCTGACCAACGACCATAAAACCCTTCGGTTTTCCGCCTTTCCCATCCGGCGCAAAACCGACCAGGAAGTAATCGGGCTGCTCTGCGTCACCGTGGATATCACCGATTTCATCTACATGCAGCGATTCATCAACAGCGAGCTGTTTATAGACGGCGGCTATTACACCGAGCCGGAAAACCCGGCCGGCGCCTTTGCGCTTCCCCTTTCCGATACGTTAGAGGCGATGTTTCTCCACGCCATGCAGGAAAGTGGCTGCAGCGATGTGGACCGAATGGACAAGGACGATAAAATGCGAGTCATCTCTATCCTGAAAGAAAACAATTTGTTTGAGATCAAGGGAACAGTTAGTTTTATAGCCAAAAAGCTCAAAATTTCAGAACCATCCGTTTACCGCTACTTAAAAGAGGTCAGGAACAGCAGTGAATAACGCTGCTTCTGACCTCTTTTTTTAACATCTCTTTTATATTTATATCAGGATTTCATAAAAGTTTTGAAATATTTTGGAATGTTTTATTCTTGACAGAAGACTTCAGGATCACTATATTATAATATAATTTATTATCAACTAGCTCCCCAAAATAGCATCGCATGATTGACTTTTTTTAATATTTTTCGGTAAGTTGAAATTGTTGATCTGAAAATTTCTTCAAAGATAATTATATATTTGATATATATTGTTATTTTTTGTTGAAAACGCGAGATATGTTGACGTTGGGGAATAAAAAATTTTTATTGGATTTTGCCGGATGTTGAAGAAATTTGAAAAAATCTCAGCATCTATCCCAAGCATTCGAAGGAAAAGGACAAAGACGGTTGTATTCGAAGCTTTGGGAAGGCGGTGCACAACCACATTTCACTGCGTGTTTGGCAGCGATTCGAATGCCATTGATTTTGAATCAAACATAACACAACGAAAAAATTCATGATTGGGAGAGGGGAAACGTATGCATAAGTACATTTTGAAACGGTTGCTTATGATGATACCGGTCCTCGTTGGCATCACGTTTATCATCTTTTTCATTCTCAACTTGACGCCCGGGGATCCGGCGTTGATTATATTGGGCAGCGAGGCCACCGACGAAACCATTGCTCAGCTGCGGGAAGAGCTTGGATTGGATGATCCCCTGCTTTTGCGATACGGCAGATACATGCTGAACCTTATGCGGGGGGATTTGGGTCGCAGCTACCTCAATGACCGAGCCATCTTTCCGGCGATTATGGAGCGGTTGCCCATTACCCTCAGCCTTGCTTTTTTGTCGCTGCTGATTGCGGTGGTGGTTGCCATTCCTCTGGGGATTCTCTCCGCCACCAAGCAGTACTCCTTTTTGGATTCTGCCAGCATGATTCTTTGTCTCATCGGCGTGTCCATTCCAAACTTCTGGCTGGCACTGCTGCTGATTTTGTTGTTCTCGGTCAAACTTTCGCTGCTGCCCTCCGGCGGGCTGAATCACGGATTGGTCAGCTATATTCTGCCTGCCATCACTTTGGCCACCAGTGGCGCCGCCAGCATGGCGCGGCAGACCCGCTCCTCCATGCTGGAGGTCATCCGGCAGGATTACATCCGCACGGCACGGGCCAAGGGTGTGCGGAAAAACAAAGTGCTGGTTCGCCATGCGCTGAAAAACGCCATTATGCCTGTCATCACCCTCATGGGGCTAACCTTGGGGCGAAATTTTGGCGGCGCGGTGGTGGTGGAGTCCATCTTTACCCTGCCCGGCACCGGCAGACTGCTGTTGGAGGGAATCCGCAGCAAGGACATTCCCATGGTGATGGGGTGCGTGGTGATTCTTTCCATTCTCATCAGTATTGCCAATTTGCTGGTAGACATTGTGTACGGCTTTGTGGACCCGCGGCTCAAAGCAGAGTACAAGTAAGGGGGATTTTCGGTGAGCGAACCAACAAGCAAATTTAAAAAGTATAAAAAGCGCAGCCAGGCGGCAGAGGTTTGGAGGCGCTTCCGGAGAAATAAAGCAGCCATCCTGGGGCTTATCATTTTCAGCTGTATTCTTCTCGTCTCCATCTTTGCCGATGTTCTGGTGGATTATGAAACCAAGGTGAAGGAACAAAACTTTATGAACCGGATGGCTCCGCCTTCCTGGGAGCATCCCTTTGGCACCGATGAGTTTGGGCGGGATATTTTGGGACGAGTCATTCACGGCTCCCGTCTTTCCCTGGCGGTGGGATTGGGTTCCGTCGTCATCTCCCTGCTGATCGGGGGGGCTCTTGGAGCGATTGCCGGGTTCTACGGAGGGCGGTTGGACAACCTGATTATGAGAATGGTGGATATTTTTATGGCCATTCCCTCCACCATCATGGCCATCACCATCATGGCGGCGCTGGGCGCCAGCACCTTTAACCTGATGCTGGCTATCGGCATTTCCTTTATTCCAACCTACGCGCGAATTATGCGGTCCTCGGTCATCGGTCTGCGCAACACCGAATTTGTGGAGGCTGCCAAAGCCATTGGAGCCAAAAACTCCACCATTATTCTCACCGAAATTCTTCCCAACTGCTTGGCGCCCATTCTGGTGCAGGTGACCATGAGTTTTGCCTTCGGCGTTCTCAACGTCTCCACCTTAAGCTTTATCGGACTGGGAATTTCCCCGCCTACCCCCGAGTGGGGCAATATGCTCTCCACGGCCAGGGAATACCTGCGGGATGCACCCCATATGTGCTTCTTCCCCGGTATGGCAATTGTCCTGACCATCCTTTCCCTCAATTTGCTGGGAGACGGACTGCGGGATGCCCTTGACCCCAAGTTAAAGCAGTAGGAGGAACACCATGGAAAAACAGACCTCTGAAAACAATACTGTGCTGGAAATCCAGGACCTTGTTGTCAATTACGAGACGGACGATGGAATCGTCCATGCGGTCAACGGGGTCAATCTCAAGCTGGAACGGGGCAAAACCCTTGCCCTGGTAGGGGAAACTGGAGCCGGCAAAACCACCATTGCCCTTTCCATTCTCCGGCTGATTCAGGATCCGCCGGGAAAAATCCGGGGGGGAAGCATTCGGTTGGAGGGAGAAGACCTTCTCACCTATACCGAGCGGCAGATGGAAGCCATCCGGGGCGATAAGGTCTCGATGATTTTCCAGGATCCCATGACCTCCCTCAACCCGGTTCTGACCGTGGGAGACCAGATTGCCGAAGTGATTCAAATTCACCAGAAGGTCTCCAAGGTAGAGGCGGAGAAAAAAGCGCGGGAGATGCTGGAGCTGGTAGGCATTGACGGCGACCGGGCCAAGGAATATCCCCATCAGTTTTCGGGCGGGATGAAGCAGCGGGTGGTCATCGCCATTGCGCTGTCCTGCAACCCCACCCTGCTGATTGCCGACGAGCCCACCACCGCTTTGGACGTGACCATACAGGCCCAAGTGCTGGAGTTGATGAAGGAGCTGCGGGAAAAGTACCAAACCTCCATGATTATGATTACTCACGACCTGGGCATTGTAGCCGAAACCTGCGATGAGGTTTCCATTGTGTATGCGGGCCGGATTGTGGAGCACGGCACCCTGCGGGATATTTTCAAGAACACCAAACATCCCTATACCGTTGGGCTGTTTAATTCCCTGCCCAACATCAAGCGGCGAAAGGATATGCTCAAGCCCATCAAGGGGCTGATGCCGGACCCCACCAACCTGCCTTCTGGCTGCCCCTTTCATCCCCGCTGCGACCATGCACAGGAAATTTGCTCCAAACGCAAACCGTTAACCACCTACCTCAGCGACACCCATTTTGTGGAGTGCCTGGCCTACGAAAACGGCACCGGCGTCACCATTGCAGAAAGGGAGGGATAGCAGATGGCCCAACCCCTCTTAGAAGTAAAAAATTTAAAGAAATATTTTAAAACCAAAAAAGGTACCCTCCATGCCGTAGACGATGTTTCCTTTACGGTGGAGCAGGGCAAAACCTTAGGCGTGGTAGGGGAATCCGGCTGCGGAAAATCCACCACGGGGCGCACCATTTTGCGTTTGCTGGAGCCCACTTCCGGCCAGGTGTATTTTGAGGGCAAGGATATTTTCTCCCTGTCCCCTAGGCAGATGAGGGCCATGCGCAAAGAAATGCAGATTATCTTTCAGGACCCTTACGCCTCCCTCAACCCGCGAAAAACCGTGGGCGAGATTATTGCCATGCCTCTGGTGCTCAACAAAATCATTACCGACCCCCGCAAGCGGGAGGAGCGGGTGCTGGAGCTGATGGAAACGGTAGGACTGGCCGAGCGGTTTATCAATACCTACCCCCACGAACTGGACGGCGGGCGGCGGCAGCGCATCGGCATCGCCCGGGCGCTGGCCATGGAGCCCAAGTTCATTGTATGCGACGAGCCGGTTTCCGCTCTGGACGTTTCCATTCAGGCTCAGATTCTCAACCTGTTGACCACGCTGCAGAAGCAATTCGGGCTGACCTACATATTTATCACCCACGACCTTTCGGTGGTTCACCATTTTTCCGATGATATTGCGGTAATGTATCTGGGACAGTTGGTGGAAAAGGCTCCGACGGCGGAGTTGTTTGAAAAGCCGCTGCATCCCTACACCCAAGCCTTGCTGTCGGCCATTCCCATTCCGGACATCGACCATCCGCAAAAGCGGATTATTTTAAGAGGCGAGCTTGCGTCGCCCATCAACCCCAAACCCGGGTGCCGATTTGCACCCCGCTGTAATTATGCGTCAGAGAAGTGCATGAACAAAACACCGGAACTTCGGGAAGTCAGTCCCGGCCATTTTGTGGCATGCGCTCTAGCGGAATAAAAATAGGAGGAAACGTATGAAAAAGGCACTGATTTTGACTCTCGCTCTTGCTCTGTCAATTGGTTGCGTTTTAAGCGGATGCACCAACAACCCCGACGCGCCCAAACCAACCAGCCAGTCTGCTGCCAGCAGCTCCAATGCAGGCGCCAGCACTTCCGGCAGCGAAGCAAACACTTCTGCCCCCAACAGCAAAGAGGGTAAAAGCACCATTACCATTGGTGTCTCTCAGGACATTCTCTCCTTCGACCCTCATGGCTATACCGGAATTGCTTCCACCATTCCCGGACGCCATATCTACGATACCCTGGTCCGGATTATGCCCGACGACTCTCTGGAGCCCTGTCTGGCAGAGAGCTGGGAGATTCTGGACGACACCACCATCCAGTTTAAACTGCGCAAAGATGTGAAGTACCACAACGGCGAGCCCTTCTCGGCTCACGACGTGAAGTTCTCCATCGAGCGGCACCTGGGCACCACCTATACCCTTTCCATGGTGTCCGCCATCGACCATGTGGACGTTATTGACGACTACACCTGCAACGTGGTTCTCAATACTCCTGCCACCTCTATGACCCTCACCAACCTGGCTTACCCCACCTGCGGCATTGTCAGCAAAAAGACGGTGGAAGAGCTGGAGGCCGCCGGCAAAACATTGGATGAAAACCCCATCGGAACTGGTCCTTTGAAGTTTGTTTCCTATATGTCCGGCGATAAAGTGGTGCTGGAAAAGTTTGAGGATTACTGGGGTGTTCCCGCTGCCCACGACACCATGATTCTGCGGATTATCACCGATGACGCCGCCCGCTCCATTGCTCTGGAAACCGGTGAAGTGGACATTATCCTGGACGTTCCCAGCTCCGAGTTTGATCGCATTCGCAAAAATCCAGATCTGGCGCTGGAAGAGTACGCCTCCACCAAGATGGAGTTTGCTTACCTCAACACCACCAAAGCGCCTCTGGACAACAAGCTGGTTCGTCAGGCTTTGAGCCATCTGATCAATCGTGACGCCATCATTGCCATTGCGGAAAATGGAAACGGCTTCCCGCTGTATAGCCCCATTGCCGAAGGCCACCGCTACTACATGCCCGAAGTCACCCAATACGAATACGATGTGGAAAAGGCCAAGGCCTTGTTGGCAGAAGCGGGCTATCCCAACGGCTTTGATCTGAGCCTGATTTGCATCAACCAAACCCGCGCCCGCATCGGTCAGGTTCTGCAGTCCGACTTTGAAAAGGCCGGCATCAACCTCAAAGTGGAGACCATCGAAAACAGCGCCTACCTGGACATCACCAAGAACGGCGACCACCAGATCGCCCTTTCCAGCTGGACTTCCAGCGTGGACCCCAACGCGACCTTCCCCTCTCTGTTCTCCAGCGGTCCTTTGGGCACTGCCAACAACCGCAGCAAATACAATAACCCCGAAATTGAGCCTATGCTGGAAGCCGGCCGCGCCGGACGTACCTTTGAAGAGCGGTACGAAATTTACAAACAAGTTCAGAAGATTATCATCGACGACGCCGCCATCATTCCCTTCTACACAGCGGTGGGTGCGGTTGCCCGCCACAGCGATCTGAAGGGCCTGCAGCTCTATCCCAGCGTACAGCACCGTCTGGACCAGCTGCACTATTAATGGCAAAGCTGCTTGAGCCCGGCGCACCGGGCAACGGCATGAGCGTATGAACGGTCAGACCGTGCACAGCAAAAGTACCTACCCTTACCCCCATGACTCCATAGAATCAGGTAATGACGCCGGGGAGAATGCCATCCTCCCCGGCCTCATTCCTATTATTTGCCCGAGCCGCCTGTGGAGCGCCTTTCAAGAGGGCGGGCAGGGGACAACTGACCATGGAAAGGACGCGGTAGTATGAATTGGAAACAATATGTGGACAAAGACCAAATGGTGGCGTGGAGACGGCACCTGCATAAATATCCCGAAGTCTCCTATCAGGAAAAGGAGACTAGCGCTTACATTGTCAAAGCCCTGGAGCAGATGGAGGGCATTGAAATTCTCCGACCTGCCGATACCAGCGTGGTAGGAGTTCTGAAAGGGGCCAAGCCCGGCAAGGTGGTGGGCATCCGGGCGGATATCGACGCGCTTCCCATACAGGAACAGGCCGATGTGGAGTACAAATCAGTCCACGACGGCGTCATGCACGCCTGCGGCCACGATATTCACACCGCCACCCTTCTGGGGGCTGCCAGCGTACTGAGCAAAATTCGCCACCAGCTTTGCGGCACCGTCAAATTCATTTTTCAGGCGGCGGAAGAGCAATTTCCCGGCGGAGCCCAGGCCATTGTGGATTCCGGCGCCGTCAGCGACTGCGATTATTTCATCGGCGCCCATGTGTTGGCCAAGCTTAAAACTGGACTGATCTCCTGCTGGCCCGGCACGGCCACCGCTTCCCCCGACAAATTCCTCATTCACGTTACGGGAACCGGCAGCCACGGAGCGGCTCCGGAGGCTTCCATCGACGTGGTGACAGTGGCTGCCCATATTGTCACCAACTTAAACAGCATCGTTTCCCGGAACATCAGCCCCTACGACAATGCCGTGGTGTCGGTCACCCGCTTTATTGCCGACTCCTCCCTCAACATTCTGGGGCCCAAAGTGGAGTTGGGGGGAACCATCCGCACCATGGACGAAGGAGTCCGCGCCTTTATTCACAAGAGGATGGAGGAAATCGTTTCGGGCATCTGCCAAGCCTACGGCGCCACTTATCAGATTGAGATGATGAAGGGATACGCCCCCGTCGTCAACGATGAGTATGTCACCCGCATCGTGCAGGAAACCGCCAAAGAGCTGTACGGGGAGGATATTCTGGTTCGGCCCCGCACCTTGATGGCGGGGGATGACTTCTCCGCCTTTGGGCAGATTGCCCCCACCGCCTTCTTCCTGATTGGCAGCGGCTCGGAAGAAGAAGGGTATGAGTACCTGGTACACAATCCCAAGTTTATCGCCAATGAGGACATTTTGCCCATCGGCGCCGAAATGTTTGTAGCCTGCGCCCTCAAGCTGTTGGAATCCTAATAGGAATTAAAAAAGAGCATCGGTGCTCCAAGCCGATGCTCTATATTTAAATGTTCCGTCAGCACCATTGGGCGCGTTATCCTACGGCGGTTTCTTCCGCTCGGGCGTTGCCGATGCTCCACGTGGTTACCGTCACCAAAACTAAAATGCTGCCCACCACGGCAAAAGGGCTGGGCTGCTCTCCGTAAAACAAAAAGACCCAAAAAGGGGAGATTAGGGGTTCGATAACCGAAATGAGGCAGCAGTGCAGAGGGGAGCAATCGTTGGCCGCCATGGACATCAACAGGTAGGGAATCCCCAACTGCAAAACGCCTAATCCCAAAATCAGGGCAAGGGATGTAGGGGGAAAGGTTTCCACCTGAAACAGAAAGGGAAGTCCCATGCCAAAGCTCATCAACTGGCCCAGCAAAATTCCGCTCATTCGGGTGCTGAAGTCCGAGGAGCCCGAAAATATGTACATGCACCCATAGGTGAACCCGCTGCAGATGGCAATAGCGTTTCCCAAGGTGGAGCCTTGTCCGGTTTCTCCCAAAAAGCACAGGGCGATGCCCAAAAAGGTCAAAGTGATGGCGGCGTAATCCGCGCGGCGAAAATGCTGCTTGTAAATCAAAACCAAAATTACCACCATAAAAATGGGGGCGGTAAATTGCAGTATGATGGCGTTGGCGGCAGTGGTCAGTTTATTGGCTGCCACAAAGCATACGAGGGTAATGCTTAGGGTAAGGCCAATGAAGAGGGAGTTGCGGTTTAGGCAAAAGGGGATTTTGCGCACCCGCATATACAGATAAATGACCCCGGCTGCAATGATGCTTCGCAGCGATGCAATGGCAAGGGCGGGCAGCGGAAGCAGTTTAATGAATAGCCCCCCTATGCTCCACAGCAAAGAGCAGGCGACCATCATGCCCATGGCCTTGATTTTCCTCGTCTGAATGCTCAAAAGAATCCCCTTTCGTTTTAAGAAATTGCACTTTTGCAAGTGCTTATCACCGAAATGGATGATGCGGGGAATACGGGTGTCACAGTGTGTTGTGCGGCGCTTTGAGCAAAAAGAAAACCGCCGGTTTTCGCATAACCAAGCGGTTTTTTGTGGAGCGGGTAATGGGAATCGAACCCACACTATTTGGCTTTGTTGTCAGCAATTTTCTGATTTTGACTCACATTTGACAACAAGTAATCATTTAGCTTTTGCGCATTTACACTCCGCCGCTTTTCTCTGATGTGCGTATAAATATTTCGAGTCGTTGTAATATCTGCATGACCAAGAATGTCTTGGGCATCTTTTTCATCCAATCCGGCTTCAAAGCAGAATGTTGCCATAGCATGTCTCAGTTGGTGAAGGCCACATTGTATTCCTGTGGCCTTTTTATATTTGTTCCAGTGCCTTTCAAAATATGAATGTCCCATCAATCCATTGTTTGGCCCTGGGAATACATATCCAATGTGTTGATTTGGCAATACAGCAGCTAAATCATCCAAAAGAGGAATTACGCGCTTGCCGGCCTCGGTTTTTGGTTCTTTAAGATATGGCTTGCTCCCTTTCCAGTATACAGACTTGTTGACAGATATGGTTTTGTTCTTCCTGTCTATATCTTGATAGGTTAGCGCCAACAGCTCGCCTTTTCTCATGCCGGTATATAATGCAAAATAGGCGAGCAATCCGAAAGGTTCGTTGACTGCGTTCTTAACTTTTTCAATATCTTCATCAGACGGTAATTCGCGTGGTGTCTTTTTAAGCCCTCTTGGTATACTGATAAACTCGGCAGGGTTAGATTCGATATATCCATCAATCATGGCTTGCCGAAAAATCATATTTATAACCGATAAGTGATGGCATACAGTTTTGTGAGATAGGTTCTGCTTCCCCAACGATACAATAAAGTTGTTGAGTTCTTTCGCTGAAATTTCAGAAATATATTTTCCGGCAAATCGTTTTTTTAAGCGCTTAACCGCAGTACGGTATGGCCTCATTGTCCCATCCGTAACTTTAGTTTCGTGTTCTTCCAGCCAAGAATCTACTAGGTCTGTAAAAAGCGGCCCTTTTTCTTTTTTCTCTGCATACTCCTTAATTTTTAGGAGTACTTCCGATTTAGTCCGACCATAAAAGAACTTGCGCTTTCCGTCAATCACCATTGATTGAACGTATCGTCCGTCCTTCCGCTTTTTCATAACTTCCTCCATTATTGGACAAAGTCCTCAAATGTTCTTTAAACGTTTCAGATTTTACTATCACTTCTGTTTTGGTATGCCCGTAAAAATAATAACGTTTTCCACCTATCGTTATTGTTTTTACATAATTTCGTTTCTTCATTGATTTTCACCTCCTGCTTAAAAATCTGCGTTGCATTTTTGTGCAATTTATAGTTGCACTTGACACTTGAACTTATGTTCTTGTTGTGCTACTATAATTCTGCACCTAAATTGTGGCTTGTGCAATAAAATTTAGGAATTGACATCTGGGTTTGACACAATATTACTACATCACGTAAGGAGGATAACCCGATGGAGAAACACTCAAAAGCAGTAATAAATACCAACGTTGAGAATGAGCTCATTTTATTTTTTCGGAAATGTCGTCCTTATTTGAATGATCTTGACCTTCACGAGCTTGCACCGCCGCTCTTAACATATTTAGAATTGCCTCCTGCATATCAGGACTTGCCGCCCGAAACCATTGCAATAGCCTAGCTTCTTCTCCATATAGCTCGTCCCCAATTTTGGGGGCGGGCCTTTCTTTTTTGTCCGTTTTTCCTAAGAGATAATCAATCGATACTTGAAAATAGTCTGCGATTTTAATAATTATGTCTCCGCTCGGGACTGTTCCTCGTGATTCCCAATTAACAAAAGAGTTTCTTCCCAACTTCAAATCAGTCAATAGTTTGTTTTTTGTGATTCCGCGTTCATTAAGCAAACCGTACAGCCTGTCCAAAAACACCATATTAAAAACTCCAATCATTTAGAGAACATACACAATTTCACCAAATGAGGACATTTTTTCCTTGACTTTCCTCAATTGATGAAATATACTTTAAGTAAAGAAATTATTTCCAATTTTCCAAACGAAAAAACCAGACCTGCCGAAAAGCATATCTCGGCAAGTTTTAGAGGGGCGCAATATGATTGTTAGGCAATTTCATATTAACATCCTCGGAAATTCTTGTCAATGGTGGGTTATTGGAAGGAGGGTAGTTTAGAAGATTTTGGTTATTTGCACAGATCGATTGTTCGCGTTTAGTGCAGATTAAGTAGTATTTCGTCGAACATGGGGGAGTGCCAATGAATGAAATGGTATACAAAGCCACCGTTGAAAGCCTAATGGAGAAGTTTAATGGAGAGATCAACCCTGCTGTTTCTGTAGTGGCGAAAGTGTTGGGCGAGCACCACTATAAGCTTACAAGCGATCCAAACTTTTATCGGAGAACCACTGGAAATAAAGTCAGGAGAATCCTTATTCCACAACTTGCAGAATACTTGTTAACCAGAAAGTGAGGTGATAATTTGTCGCGTTACGATATGGACGTAAGGTTGGCACGGTTGGGCCGAAAGCAAGTGGACGTTATCAGCGAATTGAGAAATCGCGGATTCCGAGTCACGCCGGCCGAGTTTTCATTTTTTAAAAATGGAAGGGTAACGACACCTAAATCTGAAACCGTTCTGAAAGCGGCGGATGAGATTGTGTCACAATGGGAGGCCGAAAGGGATATCAAAAGATAACGGTTTTGAGAAAGGAGGCTATCATGTACATCTGCTTGGAATGCGGACAAGCATTTGAAACCCCGCGGGTAGTGAGGGAATGGCATTCCGAGCTGCCTGGATTGAATTACGAAACGATAACAGAATGTCCGGCGTGTCAATCGACCAATTACGAACCAGCTGATACCTGCCGAAAGTGCGGCGCTTACATAAGCAAAAGTCAAGCCGGCTCCGGACTTTGCCCTGATTGCGAAATCGATACGGAAACTCGGTTTAAGGAAATGCTCTCAACATTCACACCGGAAGAGCTTGCATACTTAAACCGCCAATACGATGGGCGGTGGCTGGGAGAATGAAAGGAGGAAGGCGATCTGACACAAACCCGTGCTATTACTGCATAGGGAACTACGACAGTGGGTGCGAAGCAACGTGCGCTGCCCGTCAACGATATTTGGAGTCACAAAAACGACAGCAAGAAAAGAAGGGAAGAGTGAAAAATGGCCATTGTGAAGCCAGCCGAAATGGACTTTAGCGAAAAAAACATCGTAATGATTATCAGCGGACTGCCCGGAACCGGTAAAACTACCCTTGCCCTATCCGCACCGGATGTTGTGCTGATTGATGCAGACGAAGGCATGGCACGCGTCAATCCAGCTTACCGAAAGGATGCGAGTATCTGCAAAACCTATGAAGAACTTCTCAACGACACCAAGTCTTTTATCGGTACATACAAGACCGTTGCTATCGATACCGGCGGTGCTCTTATTGACATGCTGAAAGAGTGGGCTGTCCGGACTGACCCGAAGGCTAGCAAGGCATCAGGCGGTATCAGCTTGCAGGGATTCGGCATCGTCAAGGCAGAGTTCCTCAGACTGTTCGCCGAGCTACGCAGGAACTTTAACGTGGTGCTCCTGTTCCACGAAAGCAAGGAAAAGCAGGGCGACGAGATTTTCTACGACATCGTATGTGAAGGCTCTGCTAAGACTCTGGTATGGCAGCCCGCCGACCTCGGTGCGCACCTTGCTATCATCAATGGAAAGCGTTATCTCGGGTTTACACCGACCATGAACTATAACGCGAAAAGCGCGTACGGCATCAAGGGAATGGTGGAAGTGCCAGAACTGAAAGACGGCGAACCGAACAATTTCCTTACCACACTATTCGCACAAGTCAAAGCGAATCTTGCTGCCGAAGCTGCATCACTCAAACCGCAAAAAGAAGCCTATGAGAAAGCCATGGCGGAAGG
>ENA-OWPA01000216-OWPA01000216.1-bioreactor-metagenome-genome-assembly--contig:-NODE-216-length-102536-cov-19.776642_pt1 | contig 102536 bp, 76 predicted proteins | sample MGYA00238139_ERZ651803 | MGnify/ENA primary metagenome ERZ651803 (study PRJEB26909, sample SAMN07631231) | bioreactor metagenome | isolation source: Switchgrass digestor | place: USA: Dartmouth... | reverse complement strand
TCGGTCTTTTTGTGCCTTACTCCTGCCAAGTATGGCCAAGTATAGAAATATACTTGAGTTATGCTTTGGAAGGAGGTTTACAATGACAAAAACAACTGAATTAGAGTTAGAAAAAAAGATAACCGGTTTGCTTGATGAGAAAAAGTACAAAGAACTTAAAGAAACCATTTCGGAAATAAATCCTTACGATTTGGCTGCCTTGTTTAAAGATTTGCCGGAAAAGAATGTTATTCTGCTGTTCCGGCTGTTACCTAAAGATCTGGCGGCGGATACATTTGTCGAGATGGATTCCGAACAGAAGAAAGCATTGATCGACAGCTTTTCCGATGTAGAACTTAAAGAGGTCATAAATGAATTATATATAGACGACATGGTATACTTAATTGAAGAAATGCCGGCCAATGTCGTTAAACGTATTCTTAAAAACTCTTCGGAAAGCGACCGCAACATTATTAATCAGATATTGAACTATCCGGAGGATTCCGCCGGAAGCATAATGACTACGGAATATGTCAGCCTTCGTTCTGACATGACCATAGCCGATGCAATAAAAAGAATACGGCAGATAGGTTTGGACAGCGAAACCTTTGATACCTGCTATGTGACCGATAATGTAAAGCATTTGATAGGATATATTACTTTAAGAACCATTATCCTGTCCGACGACAACAGCAAAATCGAAGACCTGATGGAGACTAATGTCATTTCTGTAAACACTCACGACGATCAGGAAGAAGTGGCCCGTTTATTCGGTAAATACGATTTGACCGTTCTTCCGGTGGTGGATAAAGATAACAGGTTGGTCGGAATAGTCACGGTAGACGATGCCTGGGACGTATTGGAACAGGAAACTACGGAAGATATGGAAATAATGGCTGCCATTACCCCTTCCGATATCCCGTATCTTAAGAAATCCATATTCGAAATCTGGAAGGCCCGCATACCCTGGCTGCTCTTTCTTATGATTTCGGCTACTTTTACCGGCTTAATCATAACTCACTTTGAAGATGCGTTACAAAAATATGTAATTCTGACCGCATATATTCCCATGCTTATGGACACAGGCGGCAACTCAGGAAGCCAATCGTCCGTAACAATTATAAGAGGAATGTCGCTAAATGAGCTGAAATTCGGAGATTTGTTAAAAGTACTTTGGAAAGAGATAAGAGTTGCGGTTTTTTGCGGCCTGACACTGGGCACTGTTAACTTCATTAAACTGATTGTAATTGACAGGGTAGGTTTCAGTATAGCTTTGGTTGTTAATACCACTTTATTAATAACAGTTTTGCTTGCAAAAATAGTGGGTTCTACACTGCCTATGTTTGCAAAGAAGCTTGGATTCGATCCTGCGGTAATGGCCAGTCCTTTCCTGACCACTATAGTGGATGCCTTGTCTTTAATGATTTACTTTTTTGTAGCCCACATGGTTCTCGGTCTGTAAGGTGTCATTATTGCAAATAAATTATATGCAAGTTTACAATTTTACGAATATAAATAAATATAGAATTGTCCGGTTAATTAAACCTCAATTTAACAGAACGCAAAATATGTTTTATTAAAACGGAGGTGTAGTTATGATTTTAAAGGAAACATATACATTAAAAAACGAAGTAAAAATGCCGAAAATCGGTCTGGGGACCTGGCAGATACCCAACGGCGAAGAGGCTTATAATTCAGTAAAATGGGCGCTGGAAGCCGGCTACAGGCATATAGATACGGCCATGGCTTACGGAAATGAAGAAAGTGTCGGTAAAGCCATCAGAGATTCCGGAATACCGAGGGAAGAAATATTTGTTACGACAAAACTGCCGGCCGAAAAAAAAGGTTATGATATAGCCCATGAATGTTTCCGAAAGTCTCTTGACGCATTGGGTTTGGATTATATCGATTTATATTTAATCCATGCTCCCTGGCCGTGGAACAGGATCGGTCTTGACTGTACCGAGGGCAATATTGAAAGCTGGAAGGCTTTTGAAGAGATTTATGAAAGCGGCAAAGTAAAAGCTATCGGTATTTCGAATTTTGAACCTAAGCATATAAAACCTATTCTGGAAAATTGCAAGTATGTACCGATGGTAAATCAGATTCGTTTACATGTCGGAGAGCGCCAGGAAGAGACGGTAGATTTTTGCAACAAGCATGATATTTTAATCACGGCTTATTCTCCTTTGGCAACCGGAAGAATACTGGACAAAAAAGAGATTGTGGAAATGGCCGAAAAATATAATGTAACACCCGCACAGCTTTGCATCAGATATTGCCTTCAGAAAAATACGGTCGTAATTCCCAAATCAACGAAGAAAGAACGTATCATATCCAATGCGGATGTTGATTTTGTCATCAATGACGAGGATATGAAAGTCCTGGATCGCCTATAAAATCAACTGTAAAATAAGGGTTTATATTATAAACCAAACAGGCTGTGATTTGCTCTGCCATAGAAACACGTAAGTGTCTCCGATGGCAGGCTAAATCACAGCCTGTTCTCTTTTCTTGGCGTATTTTTTAGTTATATATTTATCTCATACAGTATATTTATCTCATACAATTGTTCGAAAGCCGTCATGAGGATGTTTTTCACATCTTATTATTTAATTCCGTATTTTATTCTACCGCTTTTATTCCGCCACTTTTCTTATTTTACGCTATCCAAAGCCGCCTGCGCTTCTTCGTCCGTATATCCGAATACGAATTTATACAATTCCACCCTGTTTTTATCCCAGTCAAGAATTATCGGATACCCGATACCGTTATACTTTTTAGGCGCTTCAAATGCCCCGTCAACCGGAATTCTGAAAGTTTCAAGAGTGGTTATCCTATTTTCGATTACGGCTTCAAACAATGTTTCAATCTGTTTCTGACTGAGATCCGTGGTCACATAGCTTAATGCTTTCTTGCTGATAGGAATTATCTTAAGCAAATTCTTGGATGACATCAAGCTGTCAAATATCGCCTTCAACACCCTCTGCTGCCGTACGACACGGCCGTAATCATAATTTGCTCCTCCCAGAGTTTTAACTTTTCTAACCCTGACGTATCCCAAAACCTGGTTACCGTTCAGTTTGTTTACTCCGGCATGAACATTTCTGTTTTTCTTTTTTGAAATATAGTTGGTTTTTCTCAGATATGCCGCTTCTTCCTCACCTAACTCTATGGTAACTCCTCCGAGCATATCTATCAGGTTTTCAAATGATTCAAAATTGACATAAGCATAACCGTCAATCTGTATATTATAATTTTTCTCAATGGTTTCTATTAACAAATCGGTTCCGCCTCTGGCAAAAGCTGAATTAAGCTTGTTTGCCTTATATCCCGGAATATCGACGTAACTGTCACGAAGAAGGGACGTAAGTTTTATCTTTCCGTCCTTTTTATTCAGAGTGGCGATTAACATTGCATCGGTATTTTTTGCTCCGCCGAATTCTTCAACGCCAAAAACAAGGAAATTGTATGCATAATCTTCCCAAACTACATTATCGGATTTCTTCTCATGGACAAATTCCTCTTCCTCATTGTCATTATCTTCGGAATCATTGCCTTTTTGTATATTATTGTAGACAAATTTGCTCGCCGTTTTATAAATTATACTTCTGCCTGGCCTGGTGCCTATCATAAAAACAAACAAAGCCATAATAAACAGGAGTATAACCCCTATATATTTTAATATTCTTTTCCTTTTCTTTTTTCCTCTGTTATTCTTACCTGATCTATTATGTGTCTTTGTATTTTTTTCTTCGTTCATAATTTCAAGTACCTGTTCTTTCAGTAACTCTTGCGTTTCCTTATCAAAATCAAACATAATAACTCCTCATTTCGAAAAAAACAGTCTTATTAGCATCCTATACATTTTCCGATTACTCCCGAAATCGAATAAACGCTATATTATTTTATCACATATTATCGAAATTTGAAGCCTAATTATTTAATTTAAAGAAAATTTAATATTATTTCCATTTACTTGGTATTTACATTTGATTATATAAAGAATTAAACCTGTATTGATCTATATAATTATATAATTCTTCAATATATCTTTTTCCTATGTTACTCAATATGCTGTGACTTCTTATTATATAACCGATATTCATATATACATCGATATCCAAAGGGACGGCGCAATAATCGCTGCCGTTAAGCTCCTCGCAGATTATCCCCGAACACAGGGTATATGCATTTATTCCAATCATCAAATTCAGCATGGTAGCCCGGTCGCATGCTTTTATAGTTTTTCTGTAATCACAGGTGCTTAAGATTTCCTCCGCAAAATAAAATGAGTTGTTGTCTCCCTGTTCAAATGAAAGGCACGGATAATCCAAAAGTTCTTCCATGGTTATCTTTTCTTTAGCGGCCAGGGGATGCCCTTTCCAAAGGTATACATATCCCTTGCAGGTTACCAAATGATGAAGCTCAAGCTGGTTTTCCTTCAATAATTTATTGATTACCTTCCCGTTAAAATCATTGGTATAAAGAATACCTATCTCGCTCTTTCCGTTTTTTACATCCATTATGACATCGGACGTTCTCGTTTCACGGATGGCAAATTCATACTCATTCATATCAAACTGCTTGACAATTTCCACAAAAGCTTTTACGGCAAATGAATAGTGTTGGGTTGATACTCCGAATTTTTTCTTGATTTTCTTGCCTTCTATGTATTTTTCCTCAAGCAGTTCCATCTGGTTTAATACCTGCCTGGCATATCCCAGAAATTCTTCCCCTTCCGCCGTCAGCACCACCCCTTTGTTGGTACGGGTAAAAATGGTCAAATTAAGTTCGGTCTCCAAATCCTTAATTGCCCCGGAAAGTGTCGGCTGGGATATGTACAGCCTTTTTGCCGCCTCATTCATGGAATTGGTATCGGCAACCGCCACCACATACCTAATCTGCTGTAAAGTCATAACACCCCTCCTTAAGGCATATAAGCATGATTTTTTGAAACATAACATTTGACTACATTTACTGCATATCATTATAATCATAAAATTTATTAGGCTTCATAAAAGCCAATTTTCATCCTTCCACACTGTATGCAATCACAATACCGGACAATTTCTGTTGTTAATAAAATTTATTATATTATACATATAACCTGGCCAAAAGTCATTTTAATATTATCAAATACACAGGACTAATCCGATATGACAATCTGAATTTTCCGCAAGGCAAAGTATTTTGCAAAATAAAGCAAGGCTATAAGCACCCCAGTACAAGTATACAGGCTGTGATTTCCGTATCATATGGCGGGACACACAATGTTCCGCCTGTGACAGCACAAACCACAGCCTGTATTCGTCTATTGTACTACTCCAATATTCTTCCAATGTTTTTTTCTTTTTTTCAATCATCTATTCATCTAATCTTCTGTTCGTCTAATTTTCTGTTCATCAAATCTTCTATTCGTCTAATCTTCTATTCATCTAATCTTCTATTTGTCTAATCTTCATTTGTCCTATTTTTCTGTTCTGATAATAATGTATTGCGTTTTTATGTATTCTGTAAAACAATACTACCGCTCTATCTGATACAAATAAATATAAGTATATTACCAACAGGTGAAAATCGCTTGTTCTTAAAACCGTCTGAAAGTTAATCGGTAAATGGCTCTAAGCAGGCACCTGCAAGCTTTGTAGCAGGCACCGGACGCATTTAGGCGTCTTATTGCGACCTTATTATTTATGACACGGCTTTAAAAGCTTCATCCAAATCTTCGATTATATCATCTATATGCTCGGTTCCGATTGAAAGCCTTATGGTATTTGGCTTAATACCCTGATCAAGCAGCTCATCTTCCGTTAACTGTGAATGGGTCGTAGAAGCCGGATGTATAACAAGGGACTTTACATCAGCTACATTTGCAAGCAGAGAGAATAACTCCAGGTTATCGATAAAATCTCTTGCCTTCTTGGCATCTCCCTTGATTTCAAATGTAAAAATTGTTCCTCCGCCATTCGGGAAATACTTTTTATATAGCTTCTGCTGAAGCGGATCATCCGAAACGGACGGATGGTTGACTTTTTCAACCTGTTTATGGTTCTTCAGATATTCAACTACTTTCAGGGCGTTCTCCACATGCCTTTCAACTCTGAGCGACAAGGTTTCAAGTCCCTGCAGAAATATGAATGAATGGAACGGAGAAAGGGTTGAACCGGTATCGCGAAGCAGTATCGCCCTCATCTTCGTGATATATGCAGCAGGCCCTGCCGCCTTCGTGAAGCTAATGCCATGATAACTGGGATTAGGAGCGGTAATGGATTCAAATTTTCCGCTTGCTTCCCAGTCAAATTTGCCGCTGTCAACGACAACTCCCCCTATAGTCGTTCCGTGGCCGCCGATAAATTTGGTGGCAGAATGCACAACAATATCCGCACCGTATTCGATGGGTCTGACCAGATATGGGGTCGCAAAAGTATTGTCTACAATAAGCGGAATCTTATGTTTGTGGGCTATGGCTGCAAATGTTTCAATGTCCACCACGTCAGAATTGGGATTACCCAAGGTTTCGATAAATATTGCCTTTGTGTTTTCCTTTATCGCCGCTTCCGCTTCCTCATACTTAAACGGATCAACAAACGTTGTTGTAATTCCGTAAGCCGGAAACGTATGGGCAAATAAATTATAGGTTCCGCCATATATGTTTTTGGCCGATACGATATGATCTCCGGCCTGTGCCAGATTTTGAACGGCATATGTTACCGCCGCCGCACCGGATGCCACAGCCAAAGCCGCAATTCCACCTTCAAGAGCGGCTATTCTTCTTTCAAATACATCCTGCGTCGGATTGGTAAGCCTGCTGTATATATTTCCGGCATCCTGAAGGCTGAATCTTGCAGCCGCATGGTCACAGTTTCTGAATACATATGACGTAGTCTGATAGATAGGTACAGCCCTTGCATCCGTAACAGGATCGGGTTTTTCCTGGCCCACGTGTAACTGTAATGTCTCAAACCTGAAATTTCTTTCGTTATATGTTTTCTTACTCATGATAAAACCCCCTTTTTGATTATACTCACGTCTTTCTGTCAAACATTTCCTTTGCAATTAATTATTTATGTGTAGGATATCATTCAGTCTTGTTATTGTAAATTAGTAAATTCATATAATTGGTTATAAATAAAAGCTATAACAATAAAATTGAAATTCTTTGCTTTAATCGGCAATACATATAAATACAACGACTAAATAAAGCAAAAATATTCCATAAAGATACGGATTGACTTTTATCAAATTTTTTTATATACTTAAAGGTACTGGGGCATTAGCGCAGTTGGGAGCGCGCCACACTGGCAGTGTGGAGGTCGGGGGTTCAAGTCCCCTATGCTCCACTTATTTATAAACAGAGATTTTATGTAATGGAGTCATAGCTCAGCTGGGACGAGCGTTCGCTTGACGTGCGAAAGGCCATGGGTTCGAGCCCCATTGACTCCATTCTTTTACAATGAAAGGCTCATCCTGTTAAACAGGATGAGCCTTCACTATCCCCATATACCTGCTGCCAGCTGATGGCAATGCAAGAGACTACCCATATTAAATCATTTATTTGCATATCGATCCCCTAATTATTATAGCCACCCTTCCCGAAAAAAGAACTTATGACAGACAAAAACTTGTTATATTATAATCTATTATAGCACATTTTGTTGTTTTCATGTAATCTTGTAATTGATTTTATATAAATCATAATAGATAACTTAAATAAAAACCATGACGTTTTTGGAAAATTTTAATTGAAAATTTTCCAAATATGTCATGGTCTTTTATTTTATGTCATATTATAATGATTATACTTACAAAAGTTGTATACAACTCAATATAGCCGGCTATATAAGCGTCCCCATATAAACCAGTCAACTATAAAAGGAGGAATTTTTATGAAGAAATTCAAAAAGTTACTTATAGTTGCAGGACTGCTTATGGCTTTAGGCTTGATTGTTCCTGCTGTACAGGGCAGTGCTAATACTAATGATGGATTTAGAGTTGCCAGCGACTGGCCTCCTCAGGATTCAGTCGGCTCACTGATATAATGACATATTTATATTACATTAATATTATAGTATTTACTCAAATGTTGCTTTAAAAATTGCTCTCCGTAGGGATATTGCATAGCACATGATATATAATAAGCTTGCTTTATAGCTCTTATACATTCTCTCTTGTACTCTTGTGAAAGTACTCCCTCATCTATTAACCGCCTTTTGTTCCAGGCGTAGTTGTATAATAGATTTGGGAGTACATTTCCTATTTTGCACTCTTTACAGATCTTAATCCCCTGCAACGTAACATCAATTGCTTTCTGATGATTTCCCATCAAACCATACCACTTAGACAGGTTATTAAGTATAAAAACCTGAAATGTGTTTCTTAGTTCCACATCCATATAACTCTGATTTAACGCTCCATAAGCCTCTTCCAAAATTTCGACCGCTTTTTGATATTCATTTTTCTCGGCGTAAGCTGTTGATATATTAAGAATTATATTTGCTTCATTATAAGTTAACGGCCAATTTTTCAGAGAAATATTCCCGTATTTGGGTATAGTTAAACGGATTGCCTTTTGAAGCTCGTCCAAAAATTCGTCGGTACTTATACGCCCCAGACGGTAGTTTACAAGGCTTACGGCACGAATTTTAAATTGTTTGTCAAGATTAGTGTCTCCCTGTTTTTTTAATATTTCTTTCAGTATTTTTTCCGCTCGTTGAAAATCATAAGACTGGATGGCTTCTTCAAATGCCTGCATTTTTTCCAGTACCTTAAAATCCGAAACAGACAGTATCGAGTAAGCCCGTTCACGGATTCTGCCCATTCTCTCCATCAAAAGCTCGTATACATCCCTGCTTGGATTTTGCTTGCCGGTTTCTATTCGCGATAAGGTCTCAACGGAACAAATATCTTCACTCAACTGTTCCTGGGTGATAGATAAAGACTTTCTGGTCATCCGTATAATATCACCTAAACGATATCTTCCCATTCATACACCTCCCGCAAATGATTCCGGATGTTTTCAGCCTTCGAACTTTCCCCGCAAAAATCAAATATGCAATATGCCTGCAAATATAGTTTCAAACATTCTTTTTTCCTGGATTCTTCCCATTCAGTGGTTTTGTCAAATTTCTTCTCCAGCAGGATTGCTTTAATATAATACAAATCCCCAATATAATCCATCCTTCTGCTGCCTTTATACATCTTAATGCCGTTATCACATATTTCCAAAGCCTGATCGATTTTATCATGCTTCATAAAAAAATTGCCTGCTATGACGGCTACCTTTATGTAAATATTCCGTATGTGAGCCATCTGTCTGTGCCGGTACAGATAATCCAAAACCTGGTTTAGTACTTTGTCAGCCACATCATCCATACCTAAAGCTATCAATTTCTGTAAAATATCCAGAATTATATTCAATTCCGTAACACTTAAATAATAATCCGTTATTTCATTATTGGTATTAAAATCAGGTACGGTACAACATATGGCCTCAATCAATAAATTAATGTTGGTTCTGGGATCTCCCCCTTCCAATTCATTCAGTAAAGCACGGCTTACCATTGTAAACTGTTTATGGGGGGTTCCTTTGTCCGTGGTTAATTTATCGTATTCATCGATTAATTTTCGTGCGCCTTCGATATCTTTTTGATTAATCTTCTTTTTTATCTCTTCCCTGCACATATAAGCATTATAATCAAAATCGGTCAGAATTAGCTCAAACTGATGCGGAACCTTGCCCAGACGTTCCAAGAGTGTCTCCAGTATGAGCGCATCAACATTCCTTTCTCCAGCTTCTATCCTTGACAAAGTAGACACGGAGCAAATTCCTTTGCATAGTTTACTTTGAGAGATATGATAAGTTTCCCGGAAATATTGAATGGCAGTTCCGATATTATTGTTTTGAACTTCCATATCTCTAATCATATTGTATCTCCTTCAGATTAAAGTAAATATAAAGCTGTAAAATAAATACATTAACTGATCTCATACTTATTCTACAGCAATTTTCATAATAATACAATTATAAACTTAGGAATCTGTTACAAAAAAAGTAAGACTTGTAACTGTTTTTATCATGAAATTAGACCACATCAGCGACATATTTTTATATAATTATATATATTTTGTATATTATGTAAAGTATTGTTGTTTGCAAAATCATCTGTAATTAATTTGTCCATGTTGTACAAGGCAAAATAAAAGGCTGCTTCAAAACAACCTGTGACTTGTTAATTTGAAGCAACCTCTTTAATATCAAATTAAAAACAAAGATGGAACAATATTCTGTTTATATTTATTCTGTCGTAATCCCACCTGTTCCTTCTCCATCTGAAGCCTTCTATATGGTTTCTCCCGATAAATACCGGATAAAACCAGAAGTTACTGCCGTTTACCAGCCATATATAGGTAAAACGGTTTAAACATCTGCGAAAATCTTGGGGTCGTCTGCGAAAATCAATTATTCTGCCGCCAAAGGGCCCGCGAAAATCCGAGGGTCCGGACAGTAATTGCTGTTCTTCACGGGGCAGCTGCGGGGTAAAATCGGGAGGTGCCGAAGGCGGTTGATTACCGGGTCTTGCCTGCCCCGGTCCGAATCCCGGAAATCCGGGCTGTCCGGTTTGCATGGAACCTAATGCTCTTTGGCCGGTTCCGGTTTGCCACATATATCGTTGTCCCGTACCGGTTTCCGTCTGCCTTTGTACAGAACCTGACTCAGGAGTCCTCGGATAAATACGATCATATTTTACAGGTCCCTTTTCATCCTTTCGATTGTTTTCATCATAGTTCAAAGATTTATACCTCTTTCTGCATATATGTTCACATAATATTTTATGAACAATATGTTAAAAGGTGAAGTGCTAAAATTCCTTATTTCGATAGATCCGTACCGATATGATATAAGATATGATCAGGGCTGCCAATAATATTAAAGGAACGGCAATATGTGCATTCTTAAAAACGACTTCGACAAACCTGACCAGGTTCTCGGGCGGAGCAGGATATAATTCCTTGATTTTATCCGATATTAACGACCCAAGAATAAAAACAGCCATATAAAAGACGACCGCATATATCCTCGCTTTTAATATCCCAACTTTGTTTATGACAGGAATCATTATGGAATTAAACAAGATAACTACGGCCGCAATTGCTGCATTAGTTTTTATTCCGTTAAAGAGATTTTTCTGATTTTGAACAACATTATATATTAACATTAAAATACTGCTAAACATAAATCCAGACAAAGTAAACAACAGCATTGTCACATACTTTCCTTGCACTATTCTTTCCCTTGATATCGGTAACGTCAATGCATACGAATCCCATTTTACATTTTCATCCGCAGAATACGTAGTAAGAAAATATATTGCAAACAGCATTAAAATTATACCGACAAATCCCTCGGGATTACCGGTCATGACTAATAAGACGGCATAAAAAATCAATACCGCTCCTACCATTTTAAAATTTTTCAGTATGTTTAAAAAATCTTTTATAATCAATCCTTTCATACATTAACCTCCTTACCTCTGCTGACAAAAAGCATAATTTCTTCAATAGATGTTTTTTCGGGAACAAATTCCCTGTTCTGTCTCTTAAATAAATCCACATTGTTTATCATTACTTCGGCCCCAAAATTGTTTTCCCTTATGCCTACAATAAATTTCCGATCAATTTTTTTAACGTCTTCCTTCCGGCAGCGTATTACACCGTGCCGATAGATTAAATCGTCCTTATTCTCACTGAATACTATTCTTCCTTCGTGAATAAAAGTCACATAATCCGCTACTTTTTCAATGTCGCTTATTATATGGGATGACAATAATATGCTGTGTTCTTCGTCCTGTATAAATTCCAGGAAAATATCCAGAATTTCGTCCCGAACCATCGGATCCAGGCCGCTGGTAGCCTCATCCAATATCAGTAATTTCGGATTATGGGACAGGGCTATCGCTATGGAAAGCTTCATTTTCATTCCCCGGGAATATTCCTTTATTTTTTTATCACTCGGAATCTTAAATCTCCTTAAATACTCTTCAAAAACTTTCCGGTTCCAGTTGGAATATATATTCCTCATTATATAATCTATATTATCAGCCGTGAGATTATCATGGAAATTACTCCCGTCAAATACGACTCCGATTTGTGCTTTTAATTCAACCGGAAGATTTTTTGACGGACGGTTCCAGATGAGGATATTTCCGCCGTCAATACGAATCAAATCGAGTATCGCCTTAATTGTGGTTGTTTTTCCCGCTCCGTTTTCACCCACAAAACCCATAATGGTGCCCTGGGGTACTTTGAAACTTACATTGTCCAGTGTGAACTTGTCGTATTTTTTTGTTACATTATTCAATTCTAGTGCGTTCATGCTATTCCTCCTCATATATCATTCTGACTATATCCTGTAACTCTTCCAGACTTATGCCTCCGGCTTTGGCCCCTTCCACGGCCTTACATAAGTGTTCCTCAATAATTCGAAGCTGTTCTTCCCGGACAAATTCCATATTCTTATCGGCAACATAGCTGCCTTTACCCACCACGGTATGTATAAAACCGTCCCGTTCCAGATCCTCGTAGGCCCTTTTTGTGGTAATAACACTAATCCGTAACTCTTTTGCGAGCATCCGCATGGAAGGAAGCTGGTCACCGGGCTGAAGTTCACCGGTAATAATCATCTGTTTAATTTGTGAAGTAATTTGCTCGTATATCGGTTTATCACTGGAATTACTGATAATGATATTCATGGCCCACCCTCAATAGTGTTATAGTGTATATATCGTTTATATACACTATAACAAGTTATAACATTAATGTCAATACATAACCCAAATTTTTTATAAATTTAAAAAAGGCCGGCAAGCCTTAAGGCTCCACAAGAATAACCCTTAAGCAAATTCACGCCGATCTTACTTTATATCCTATAATAATTGGATTTGACCTGCTTGCGCCAGGACTGGCTTAAGCTCCGAAAATGCCTGTTTTGCATTCCAGCCAAAACTTCATTTAAAATAAAAAAACTGCCGCTGCGGCATCACAACCGAATTTACGTCGTTCGTTTGCGATACCCCAAATCACGGCAGTTGTTATAAATATATACAGCTAAATATATACAATTATTTATTTCAGATCCAGATATGCTTTAACAAGCTTATAGGTATTTTCCAAACCTTTGATATGGGTTCTCTCCATTCCATGGGACGCATGAACTCCCTGACCGATTAAAGCTCCCCTGACATTGTTTCCGCCCCTTAAAGCGGCCGATACGTCGGAACCGTAATGAGGGAATATGTCCACCACATAATCGATATTGTTTTCTTTGGCCAGGGAAATAAGTCGGCCGGTCAAATCATAATCATAGGGGCCGCTGGAATCTTTTGCACAGATTGATACCTTATATTCGGAACCGTTCAAATCGTCCCCTACAACGCCCATATCCACGGCTACGATTTCTTCAATATCATCCGGAATCCAACTGGCACCGTAACCCACTTCCTCATAATTGCTTATTAAGATTTTTATTCTTTTATCGGGAACCAGCCGTTTTTCGGACATTTCCTTCAGTATTCCCAGAAGAATTGCAACAGAAGCTTTGTCATCCAGATGCCTTGATTTTATAAAACCTTTTTCGGTATATTCAAATTCCGCATCAAAACTGATATAATCTCCACTGTTAATGCCCAGGGCAAGAACATCCTCCGCGCTGTTAACAATTTCATCTATGCGTACAATCATATTTCTCTCCGTCCGCTCCATGGTTCTCGCATCGTCATAACTATGGACAGAACAGCTTTTAATCAGTATCGTTCCCGTATATACCCTGCCGTCCCTGGTATGAATCTTGCAATAACTTCCCTCTACGCTGTGCATGGTATATCCGCCGACCATGGTAAACTGCAAGGTTCCGTCACCGTTTATGGAACGAACCATGGCCCCCAGCGTATCTACATGGGCGGTTATGCCTGCGGTTTCCTGCTTCCTGCCTTCCACCGTGATAATTAACCCGCCCTTATTGTTCTCCTCACAGACATAACCGTAACGTTCAGCTTCGCCTTTTACAAATTCCATAACTTTTTTCGTGAATCCGGAAGGGCTCGGTATGTTAACCAGAGTCTTTATGGTTTTTATTATGTATTCCATTGTTTCCATATGCTTATAATGCTCCTTTCATTTTTATTTATGCTTCAAGTGTAAAGAAAATCCGGTCAATGTAATGTTTTCTGCTCCGATGCTGTTAAAGTTCCTTAATGAACATCTGTCTCATTTTCATCAGCAATTTTATTTAACCGATATTATTTTTCATCAATAATCTTATCTAACCGATATCAGCACCGATATAAGTTTTATTATGCCATATTATAAGGTCCGCTTCATATTTAATTCACGTTTTGCTTATTACGCCCCAATAAAAGTATATTCTTTATTTATATTACAATATAAATCCGTACACTACAAGATAATTTAATTTTATAATTGAACGCCCCGGTTTAAACGGCAAAACCTCAGGTATTTTTTTCTGTTTTTAAGAAATAATAATTTTAAATCATACATGAAACGGGGCGGTTTTATGGGTGTTTCGCATAAGGGAGCCATATCACTCGGTTTATTATATATTCCGGTCGGTCTTTATAGCACCACAAAAGACAATGACGTACATTTTAACCAACTTTGCAGGGATACAAAAGAAAGGGTAAAATACAAGAAATACTGCCCAAGCTGCAATAAGGAAGTAAAACCCGATGAAATAATAAAAGGATACGAATATGAACCGGGCAAATATGTGATAATGACGGATGAAGAGCTTGAAAAAATAAAAACAAAGAAAGACAAGACCATTCATATCATTCAGTTTGTGAACCTTCCGGAGATAGACCAGATATATTATGAAAAAAATTATTATGCAATTCCGGAAGCGGGGGCAGAAAAAGCATTCGAGCTGCTGCGGTTTGCCATGCTGTCGGAAGGGAAGGTGGCCCTGGCAAAAACAGTCATAGGAACCAAGGAAAACCTTATTGTTTTATATCCTACCGACAACGGCATGATTGCAAAAACCCTGTTCTATCACGATGAAATCCTGCCTATGCCGAAACAGATACCGAAAGTTGAATTAAACGAAGCAGAAATCACCATGGCAAAAACCTTAATAAATTCCCTGACAAAACCTTTTGATGCAACGGCATACAAGGACGAATACCAGGAAAGACTAAGGAACGCCATAATGAAAAAAATACGCGGAGAAGATATTGTGGCTGCAGACACATCCGAACCGAACAATGTTATTGATTTAATGGAAGCGTTGCAAAAAACTCTGGATATGCAGAAAAATAAGAAAATCGGGAGCGCATAATGGATCTTTTCACAGAAAAAAACATTAAACCCATGCTCATTTCGGAAATGAAGGAACCTTTCAACGACCCCGACTGGATATATGAACTTAAATTTGACGGAATCAGGTGCATCGCTTATCTTGATAAGGATACCGAATTAAGAAACAAACGAAATTTAAGGCTTCTTCCCAAATTTCCGGAACTGGCCGACATATATAAAAATGTCGGGGAACGCTGTATCCTTGACGGAGAACTTGTAATACTAAAAAACGGAGTGCCGGACTTTTTTGAAATTCAAAAAAGAGCCCTGACCTCCAATAATTTTAAAATACAGCTTTCTGCGGACAAATATCCCGCTTCCTTTGTGGTATTTGATATTCTATATCTTGCGGATAAGGAACTTATAAATCTTCCTCTTATGGAGCGTAAAGCCATATTGTCAAAGACCGTCACCGAATCTCCCAAACTGGCCATAAGCAGATTTATTCCGGAAATGGGCACAGAATTGTTTGAGGTTGCAAAAGCTCAAAAACTGGAAGGTGTAATAGCCAAGAAAAAAGACAGTAAATATTATTTTGACAAGCGGACAAAAGAATGGATTAAATTTAAATTTTTAAAAGACATGGATTTCGTGGTCTGCGGTTATATCATCAAGGAAAGGGGTATAACCAGCATTATCCTCGGTCAATACAGGGGAAGCGAATTAATTTATAAAGGCCATGTGACCATGGGCGTAAGGCATAAGGATTTGATGCACTGCGAAACCATGGACCACCCTCCTTTTGCCGAAATTCCCCCCGGCAATGAAAACGCCGTCTGGCTGAAACCGGAACTTGTATGTACCGTCCAGTTCATGCCTAACGATAAGGGAATGCTCCGCCAGCCGGTATTCAAAGGATTCAGGGACGATAAGGAACCTTTGGACTGTCAGGAGAATACCGCATTTTTTATATAATGACATATCCAGATAGTTTCTTTTTGTTTAGAATTTTATATAAAATACCTGCCGTGTTTATGATGTCTTCTGCGGCCCGGTATGTCCGTTATGACTATCATATCACGGCAGGTATTTTTTCCTGTAAATTGAACATATAAATTTTAATCAATATAACGACATTTTATAATACACACGTAAATATCATTTCTCAGATCTTTTCCGTACGTACTCATATATAAATCATTATTCTTATAAAAAGAACTATATTATCTGAAATACGAAACCCCTGATTCAAATATATGCTGGTTTTGATCTCCGGTAATATTGACAGCAACAAAATCTCCCGTTCTTTCGGAATGGGCCATCTTTCCGAGAACCCTGCCGTCGGGACTTAAGATACCTTCAATCGCACAGTACGAACCGTTGGGATTATATTCGTCATCCATGGTAGGATTTCCTTCAAGATCCACATATTGGGTCGCCACCTGGCCGTTTTTGAAAAGCCGGTCAATCCATTCTTTATTCGCCACAAAGCGCCCCTCCCCGTGGGATGACGGAATGGCATATATGCCGCCAAGCCTGGCCTTCATAAGCCACGGTGATGCGTTGCTTACCACCTTTGTATAGACGATTTTTGATACATGCCGTCCGATTCTGTTGGTAATCAAGGTAGGAGAATCCTCTTCCTGCGGTCTTATCTCACCGTAAGGAAGCAACCCCAGTTTTATTAATATCTGGAAGCCGTTGCATATTCCCAAGGCAAGGCCGTCCCGGTTGTACAAAAGATCGTTGACGGCATTCTTTATAATGTCGTTTCTGAAAATGGCTGCCGCAAATTTTCCGGAACCGTCCGGTTCGTCTCCAGCGGAAAAGCCGCCGGCAAACATAATAATCTGCGCCCGTCTTATGGCCTTCTCAAAATTCATTACGGATTCACGGATATCGTCGGCATTTATATTGGCAAAGACGACCGTTTCCGTCTCCGCGCCCGCCGCTTCGAAAGCCTTTATCGTATCATATTCACAATTTGTACCGGGAAACACAGGAATAAATACCTTCGGCTTTGCCACCCTGTTTTTGGCCACATAGATCTTTCCGGCATCGAAAAGCTTTGTTTCAAATATTTCTGCATTTTCCCCCGTACGGGTCGGATATACGCTCTCCAAAGTTTTACTCCAGGCTTTAAAAGCTTCTTCCGTGGAAAGAACTTCATCTTTGTACCTGAAAGCCGCTTCTTTTGTTACCTTACCGATTACATCATACTCATCCGGCTCAAATCCGTACTCCGGAAGCAAGGCAATATCTTCGTTCTTTATTTCGGCTATAATGCCACCGTAATCGGGCATGAACAGTTCTTTTTCGTCCAGTGAAGAATCCAGGGTAACACCCAGCATGTTGCCGAAAGCCATTTTGCTTACCGCCTCAATTATTCCTCCGAATCCTATGGCATAAGCGGATAACGTCTTTTTGTCCCTGGTCAGTTTGTATATATTACGGTACAGGGTTTTTACCTGTTCATAAACCGGCAAATCGTAAGCATCTTTCTTTATCTTAAATCTTACAATCTTACAACCGGGATTCTTAAATTCCGGTGTTACGATATCTTTTGCCAGAGCCGTATCCACCGCAAAAGATACCAACGTAGGCGGTACGTCGATATCATTGAAGGTTCCGGACATACTGTCTTTGCCGCCCAGGGATGCGAGGCCAAGTTTTATCTGGGCATCGTAAGCTCCCAAAAGAGCAGCCAGAGGTTCTCCCCAACGTTTGGGATCGCTTCCAAGCCTGCGGAAGTATTCCTGGAAAGTAAAGCGAATCTTTGAATAATCTCCTCCGGAAACCACGATTTTAGCCACGGACGAAATTATGGCATATACCGCTCCATGGAAAGGTGACCAGCTTGAAAGATAAGGGTCAAATCCATAACTCATCATCGTTACGATTTCACATTTTCCTTCGGTAACAGGAAGTTTCGCCACCATCGTCTGGATAGGCGTTCTCTGATATCTGCCGCCAAACGGCATGACAACCGTAGCAGCTCCTATGGAACTGTCGAACATCTCCACCAGTCCCTTTTTGGAGCAAATATTAAGATCGGATAAAGCTTTCAGCCATTTATCCTTCACACTTATATTTTCTTCAAGAAAAGGCAAAGCTCCCTTTCTGAAATAGTTTTCATTATCGTCGGGAACGGTTACGAATGCATCGGCTTCCTGATGGGCGCCGTTGGTATTGAGGAATTCCCTCGAAATGTTGACAATCTCCCTGCCCCTCCATACCATGACCAGCCTTCCGGTATCCGTAACCTCGGCCACAGCCACGGCTTCAAGATTCTCTTCCCTGGCATAGGCCATGAATTTATCTGCGTCTTCCGGACTTACGACAACTGCCATTCTCTCCTGGGATTCGGAAATTGCAATTTCGGTTCCGTCCAGTCCGGCATATTTTTTCGGAACCTTGTCCAGATTTATATAAAGTCCGTCGGCCAGCTCACCTATCGCCACGGAAACTCCGCCGGCTCCGAAATCATTACATTTTTTTATCAGGATGCTGACTTCAGGCCTGCGAAACAGTCTCTGAATCTTGCGCTCTGTGGTAGGATTGCCTTTCTGCACTTCCGCACCGCAGGTATCGATGGATTTGGTGGTATGAATTTTTGACGAACCGGTCGCTCCGCCGACACCGTCCCTGCCGGTTCTTCCTCCCAAAAGAATTACGATATCTCCGGGTTCGCATTTTTCCCTTTTTACATATTTCCTGGGAGCGGCTCCCATGACGGCACCGATTTCCATTCTTTTGGCCACATAACCGGGATGATATACTTCATCCACAAGGCCTGTTGCAAGGCCGACCTGATTTCCGTAGGAACTGTATCCTTTTGCCGCCCCGATACAAATCTTTCTCTGAGGAAGCTTCCCTTTCATGGTGGCTTCTATCGGCCGGGTAGGGTCTGCGGCTCCTGTGACTCTCATGGCCTGATATACATAACCTCTGCCTGAGAGCGGATCTCTGATGGCACCGCCAAGGCATGTGGCGGCACCGCCGAACGGTTCAATCTCTGTCGGATGGTTATGGGTTTCATTCTTAAAGAATACCAGCCATTCTTCAACTTTACCGTCAATTTCCACAGGTACTATAATGGAACAGGCATTGATTTCATCGGAAACTTCCATATCATCAAGTTTTCCGTCGGCTTTCAGCTTTTTCATGGCAAGCGTGGCGATATCCATAAGGGAGATATATTTATCGTCCCTTCCCTTATATATCTTATCCCTGTCTTGGGCATAACAGTAATATGCGGCCTTTATAGGGTCGGTATAATATCCTTCCTCAAAATCAACGGATTTAAGTTCAGTCAGAAAAGTGGTATGCCTGCAATGATCCGACCAGTAAGTATCCAGTACCCGTATTTCCGTCAAATACGGATCTCGTTTCTCCATGTCCCTGAAATACTTTTGTATATGAGCCAAATCGGCCATGGTCATTGCCAGATTAAGGGAATCATACAACTTATTTAAGCTCTCCCCGTCCATATCCTTAAAACCCGTTAGGATTGCCACATCTTCAGGTTCATCATATTCAGCATTCAGTGTCTCCGGTTTTTCTTCATCCGATTCCCTGGAATCCACGGGATTTATGCAATAGGACTTGATTTTCCTAAATTCCTCTTCGGATATGTCACCGGCCAGGACATAAGTTGTCGCTGACCTGATTATCGGTTCTTCGGTTTCATTAAGAAGCTTGAGACACTGCTGTGCCGAATCAGCTCTCTGGTCGAACTGTCCGGGAAGATATTCCACGGAAAATATTCTCTCCCCGGGATTTAGAGGCAGGTTTTCTTCATATAAAATATCTACCGGCGGCTCCATGAATACCGTATTCAATGCCCGTCTGTATGTATCGTCACTTACGTTATCTATCATATACCGATTAAGAATCCGTACCGATTTCAATCCTTTTATCCCCAGATAATTTTTCAGTTCCTGTTCCAGTTCCTTTGCATGGACAGCATAAGGTTCTTTCTTTTCCACATAAATTCTTCTGACGCCGCTCATATGCAATCTCCCGTTCATAATAGTAATTTTATGTGCGGTAGCCACACAATTTAGTTAAAATCGTCCATCATTTTCTTGCATTATATCATAAGTTGTTTTATAATTAAAATTAATATATGTAAATACTTTTATTAGGAAATCTTATATATAAAATACTATAATCGGCGGAGTTGCCCAGTTTTATTGAGTTCCGAATTAAGTTCACCGGTTATAACAAAGGAGGAGCAATTTTTGGACAGGTACTTGGATATTAATTATGAATTATACAAGGTATTCTATTATGTGGCAAAAACCCTAAGTTTTTCGGAAGCTGCGGAAGCATTGTTCATTTCCCAGTCGGCAGTCAGCCAGTCCATCAAAACACTCGAAAAACGGCTGAATCAGCAATTGTTCATCCGAAGCACCAAAAGGGTGGCTCTTACCAAGGAAGGAGAACTATTGCTGAAACATATTGAACCTGCCGTGAACCTCATAACCAGGGGGGAAAACCAGCTGTGTGCCGACCCGAAAATCGGTTTACAGTTAAGAATCGGTGCCAGTGATACAATATGCAGATATTATCTTGTCCCTTATCTCAATCATTTTCACAGGGAATTTCCCAATATTCACATCAAAGTTTCCAACGGCACCTCGGTGCAATGTGCCAAGATGCTTGAGCGTAACGAAGTCGATGTTATCGTTACGAATTCACCCAACCCGGCTTTAAATGACATGATGGATATTATTCCCGTAAAAGAATTCCGGGATGTCTTTATAGCAAAGAAAGACGTATTCCCCCTTCATGACCATCCTGTAAGCTTTCAGGAACTTCAGAAATATCCGATCCTGATGCTTGAAAAAAAGTCAACCACCAGTATATTCCTGCATAATTTATTCCTTGAACACTCACTGGATCTGGTACCTGCCATTGAACTTGCCAGCAATGATCTGCTTATCGATCTTGCAAAAATAGGTCTCGGTATAGCCTTTGTACCGGATTTCTGCATTAAGGATTTGGGGGATCTGGGTATCATAGAGACGGAGCAGGAGCTTCCTTCCAGAAAACTGGTCGCCGCTTATAATCTGGATATACCTTTATCCGACGGTGCAAAATATTTTATTGACAGTCTGACACGGGATTCGGATTTGAACATGTGATTAATCCATAATTAATTCCTAAACCGCTTATATCCGATGGCTTTATATAAAAACACCTGCCCTGAATTCAGGCATTATTTCTGTCCGTGGAATAAATGCCCATGATATACGGCAGGTGTCTTTTATAAGAATTAACTATATGAAAACTGACTATGATATCTGTAGTTACAACTATTTATAATTATAACAGCTTAACTTTACTGGTTATATGCCTATATAAAACTTTCCTTATTGCCTGTAATTAACTGATTTTATCCTTATTGGCTGTAATTATCTCTTTTACTCTTATTTCTTATATTCTTCTCTCTTTTTGTAAGTTTTTTTCGGCTGAAACCTGTCTTTAGTCAGCTCCTTTATTCTGCCGTTAATTACCTTATTATAATTAATAACTTTTCTTTCATATTCTTCGTTCATATATTTTGAAGTAATAAGGAAATCCGCGGTTGCCCTGTTATTTGCTATCGGTATATCATATACGGCCGCTATACGCAATAAGGCTTTGACATCCGGATCATGAGGCTGTGCTTCCAGCGGATCCCAGAAAAATATGACAAAATCTATATTGCCTTCGACTATTCTGGCTCCGATTTGCTGATCTCCCCCAAGAGGGCCGCTGTTAAAAGCCCTTACGGGAAGGTCTGTTTTTTCCGATATCAGCCTGGCTGTGGTACCGGTTCCGCTTAAGAAATGATTTCTCAGGATTTCCTTGTTTGCTTCAACCCATTCAATCATTTCCTGTTTTTTGCTGTCGTGAGCAATCAAAGCGATATGTTTCTGCTTCCCGATTTTAAAATTAATATATTCATCCTGTAACATAATCAATACCTCTCTTTGCCATCATTAATCATCTGTTATCTCAAATGACGCACGAAGACATGCCAGTGACTATTTGAAATGTCATCATTAAAATCATTTGTTATCCCAAATGTCCTTTATATTTGTATAAAATAATAATAATGTATCGGACATTTAATTTCAAGCTTAATGCCGCAATAATTAATTTATTACAAGGATTTTGCTTTCGGGGCCATCTATAAATTGAATAAGACCTGTCTTTGCCTGTATTTTCATATTGTGATATTGTGGCAAATTAACAATCCGTAAAATATATGAAATAATTAATATTAAGAAAAATATTTAACTAAAATAAGCCGTTTCACAATCTGGGTTATCGGTAAGCCATAAATGTGCATCCGTATACCCTATATAATATGAAACGGCTTATTTATTATTCACTATCTTAAATTCTTATTTCTACTGACTTAGTAATATGAAATACCAATTTAGTCAGGATGAGCGTCATCTACCTATCTGGACAAGCTGTTCAACCTTTCCACTACCTGCTTCATCATATCCGTGTATTTTTCAAGTTTGGCCCGTTCTTCCGCAACCTTGCTTTCAGGAGCCTTGGATAAGAAGTTGGGATTGGAAAGCATTCCGTTAACACGCTTCAGCTCCTGCTCCAGACGCTCTTTCTCTTTATTCAGCCTTTCAATTTCCTTATCTATATCCACCAGATCCTCGAACGGGATATAGACTGTAGCTCCCTTGATAACGATGGATACTGCATCTTCTCCGATTCCCGTCTTGTCAGACTGAACCAATACCTCGCCTGCGGAACCCAGTGTCGCAAAAAATACTTTGCTTTCGGTAAATATATTTCTAACCTGTTCACTGTCCGAAACAACGATAACCTTGGTCTTCCTGCCCGGCTGGACATTCATCTGTGACCTAATGTTTCGTATGCCTTTTACGGCTTCTTTTATAAGCTCGATGCTTTCCGTCTCATGAGCGAATTCCCAGTCCGGATTATATACCGGCCATGAAGAAATCATAATCGAATCCGCTTCTTTCAGTCCTGTCATGTCCTGAAGGGTGCAGAATATTTCCTCGGTTACAAAAGGCATATAAGGATGAAGCAGTTTCAGGGCTGTAGTTAGTACATGCTGCAGCGTCCAGAGAGCGGCGGCCTTGCTGTCATCGCCGTCATTATAAAGTCTGGGCTTAACCATCTCTATATACCAGTCACAGAATTCTTCCCAGATAAAATCATAAATTTTCTGTGCAGCAATACCGATTTCAAAAGTCTCCAGATTGTCTGTTACTTCCTTAACCAGAGTATTAGCCTTGGAAAGTATCCAGCGATCCGCCGGAGTAAGCAGTTTTTCATCTATGGTTTCTGTTATTGACGCCTTCTCAAGATTCATCATTATAAACCGGGACGCATTCCAAACCTTGTTGGCAAAGTTCCTGCTGGCTTCGACCCTCTCCCAGTAGAAACGCATATCGTTGCCGGGAGCGTTCCCCGTAATTAAGGTAAATCTCAGAGCGTCGGCACCGTACTTGTCGATAACTTCAAGAGGATCGATACCGTTGCCCAGGGACTTGCTCATCTTGCGGCCCAGCGAATCTCTTACCAGGCCGTGAATAAGAACCTTGCTGAACGGTTTCTTTCCCGTATGGGCATAACCCGAGAATATCATCCTGATTACCCAGAAAAATATAATATCATATCCGGTTACCAGAACATCCGTCGGATAGAAATAGTCCAAATCCTCCGTCTTTTCCGGCCAGCCTAAGGTCGAGAAAGGCCATAATGCGGATGAAAACCATGTATCCAAAGTATCTTCATCCTGTCTTAAGTTAGTGTTTCCGCATACCGGACACCTGGAAGGTTCTTCTTCGGCCACGATAACTTCACCGCAGGCGTCGCAGTAATAAGCAGGAATCCTGTGACCCCACCACAATTGTCTTGATATACACCAGTCTTTAATATTATCTGTCCAGTTAAAGTATATCTTTTTAAAACGATCGGGTATTATCTCAATTTCACCGGATTTTACGGCTTCTACGGCCGGTTTTATAAGTTCATCCATCTTTACAAACCACTGAGGCTTAATCAAAGGTTCTATGGTTGTTTTGCAGCGGTCATGGGTACCTACATTGTGAACGTGTTTTTCGATCTTAACCAAAAGTCCCAGTTCTTTAAGCTCCTCAACAATTGCCTTTCTTGCCTCATAACGGTCCATACCGGCATATTTGCCGCCGTTTTCGTTGATGGTGGCATCGTCATTCATAATGTTGATTTCCGGAAGATTGTGGCGCTTTCCTACCTCAAAGTCATTGGGATCGTGGGCCGGGGTAATCTTTACGACTCCGGTCCCGAATTCCATATCGACATAGGAATCGGCAATTATGGGAATCTCTCTGTTGACTATGGGGAGTATTACCTTTTTACCGATTAAATGCCTGTATCTTTCGTCCTCCGGATTAACGGCAACGGCGGTATCCCCCAGCATGGTCTCCGGTCTTGTTGTGGCTATCTCAACATATCCGTCTTCCCCTGCAATAGGGTATTTGATATGCCAGAAATGGCCTTCCTGTTCTTCATATTCAACTTCAGCATCGGATATGGATGTCTTACATACCGGACACCAGTTAATGATTTTGGAGCCTTTATATATATATCCTTTCTTGTACAGATCTACAAATACTTTATTAACGGCCTTGTTGCAGCCTTCATCCATGGTAAACCTCTCCCTGTCCCAGTCACAGGAAGAGCCCATTTTTTTAAGTTGGGATATAATCCTGCCGCCGTATTCCTCTTTCCATTTCCAGGCCCTTTCCAGGAAACCCTCTCTTCCGAGGTCTTCCTTTCTTAATCCTTCTTTTTTAAGCTGTTCGATAATCTTAACTTCAGTGGCAATACTGGCATGATCCGTGCCCGGCTGCCAAAGGGTATTATATCCCTGCATTCTCTTAAATCTGATAATTATATCCTGAAGGGTATTATCGAGAGCATGACCCATATGAAGCTGGCCTGTAATATTTGGCGGCGGAATTACGATTGTAAACGGCTTTTTGCTCCTGTCCACTTCTGCGTGGAAGTATTTGTTTTCCAGCCATTTTTGATAAAGCTTTTCTTCGATGTCCTTGGGATTATAGGTCTTGGCCAATTCCTTCTTCATGATGATCTCTCCTATCCTTATATTTATTGCTCATAAATTTCATAAAGCAAATTTCTCGATTCTGAATAATTTTACAGTTACATATTGCATAAGGGAATTACGCTGCTGACATAGCGCCGGCTTAACCGTCTTACGTCGGCATTTTTCTTTCATATCCTGCAATACATATCCTTTCGGAGCAAATTCTGTAATATGAATATCTTGTTTTGCAATGCCGATAAATTTAATGCGTTTAACTTTCATATTGCCTGCGGCAACTTTATTCAATATGAACTCCTTAAGTATTTCTTATTGAATAAAAAATTACTGAATAAAAAAAGGTTCTTCGACGCAAAGGACGAAGAACCGTGGTACCACCTTTATTCATGGCCTGCATATGTAAAATACCCGGCAAACCCGATACGTTTATGCAAAGCCACCTCATTGGTCCGTAACGGGGACGAACCGTCATTTCCTACCCACCCTGAATTCATAAGGGTTTCAGAAATGCTGCTCCAAAGCTACCTTCGATAAGACTGCTTAAAGATCACCTCTCAGCCGGCGGATGATCCTCTCTGTTAAGTGTTCCTTATCTACTCCTCTTTTTCATAGCATTTGACGTTTTGAATTTATTTTAAAATTTAAAAGATTACTACTATATTATTCAAAGTTATAAATTCTGTCAAGTACTTTCATATGCATATTTTTTCAGCCTTAATTCTCTTAATTTCCCATAAAACAGGTATTTCTTCAGCACATTTCAATATAAACAATTATCATGGTTGAAATTTTTTCCTTTTTAAGACTTATGACAACTTCTTTAATTCTTTCCCGCTGTGTCTTTATACTTTATTAAGTTTTTCTTGAGTATTTGTCTTTTATAAAACCAAAAAAATCTTTCAGCAGCTTCCTCTCATCCAATTTTTTTATCCTTTTGATAACGGTAATGACTGTCAGAACCTCAAACACGCTTACATAGACGTCTTTTAAATCAAAAACAAAAAACCCTTTCAGATATACATAATCAAGACTGCCGCCCCATAAAACCTTGTCGATAAGTGAGCAAAAAGCGGCGGCGATGACAAAAGAAAAAGCTGTTTTTATTATTTTATCGCCTTTCTTTTTTGTTATCAGAAAATCGTAAAATAAAAGCAGGCAAAAAAGTAACAAGCATACAACTATTATATGGGGTACAAGGCCTATGCCAAATTGAAACAGGGAATTAATCCAGGAATAATCCTTATTAAACATCGGATAAAAGGCCAGAATGTTTTTTATAATATCAACATTTTTGTCCATGTGATTATAATATATAAACAATTTAATAATTTGATCCGCAATTACAAGCAGGAGCATCGTTCCATAATTTTCAAATATTTTTTTTATATTTATTCTAATGCTTCCGGTCGATTTCAATTTAATACCCACCTTATTTGCCGTCGGAAGAAAAAGCAATATTCTGATCAACATTATATTGCTTTAAAATGCGCACGGCTTCCTCTTTGCTTTCAGGATAAGCTTTTATGATAGAATCAATAGCCTTTGCTGCCTCATCGAGCTGTTTCTGATATGTCTCAATTCTTTCCCTCAGTTTCTGCCTGCGGACATTAAGCCTGTGCCTGATTTCAACCATCTCCCTGCTGTCAAGGATAGCCGACGGCTGGTAAATCCAGATTTCCGCATCCTTTATGCCGAACTTTTTCAATTCCTTTATAAGCCTTTCATAATAAAACTCCAGAAGCTGCGAATTGCTTTTATATAAATTATTTTCGTCTCTTATTTTGACGAACTGCTCCCAGCAATTTTTAAACTGTTCATAATTGTCAACCATGTACTTACTGTATATATAATCAAGATAATTACGGTTGTTTACCGACTTTATGACTACTTTATTGTAGAGCATGATGACTTTATTCAGCTTGATACGTATCAATTGAATGTCGGCGGCATTTTTTCTGGATTCCATAAAAATGTAAAGAACGGAGGCCATGCCCATAAGTACCGTAAGCAGGAAAGGCAGAGTCATATTAGCTTCGGCATGGGCCGTCAAAGCGGCAAAAATAATAAAAAGTATCACTATAATTACACAGGTGGCAATGGCTATACCTTTTAGGAAGGATTGTTTATTATTAATTTCATCCTTTTCATCGAGAAAATTCTGCTTTTCCTGTTCCAGCCGTTTCAAATCTTCCTCAATACTTACCTGATAATTTTCGGCTTCCTTTACCGCCGTTAATTCCTTTGGTATCTGCATCTCGTACCGCTCAAACAGGCGGTATTGGGTATCGGTAATGCTGAAACGCCTTTTTTTTATCGTTTCCCTTTCGTTACTCAGATTCATAATGTTTCTTGCCGCATCTTCCAGTTCGTCTCTCTGTCCCTTTGGAATCATGTCTATTTTTTGCATATCGGTCAAGTATGAGGTTACGGCCTGGTATTCCAACTTGGCTTCTTCTATCATCCTGCCGCTTTCGGATATAATTTCTGTGTTTTCTTTTATATATTTCTTGTAATCCGAATAGGTATTGCTGCCTTTACCGGTTAATATATGCTCCGGACTTTCCTTGGTTTTTCCGTCATTCTTTTTTATACGATTTTTCAGCCAGCCCATAATTTATCTCCTATTCCAAAAGTTATTTTATTCCGTCATATGGTGATATTACATCGTTCTTATTTCATTTATCCACCTGTCAATGATTTGCACGCATCTTTCAGTAAATTCCTCCGTCCTGCCGGATTCATTAAGAGACCGTAACTTATTCAATTCATTCATATCCTTGCAAAACTTTGCTTCCTGCGTTAATTGCTCCAGCTTATGCATAATCTTCCTGCCGGTTTCTTCGTCCACGTCGTATTCCTTTAACTTTTCAAAAAACGTTTCTTTGTCATTACAAAGCAAAAGCGTGTATAAATACTGCCTTAAACTTTCCGGCCTCCTGTTTCGTTCATATGCATGCATAAAAAGTTCGCAAGCCTTACCCGGCCCATATATATGCAATTTGGCAATCGCCAGATTATGCAGGACATCTCCGTACGATTTCGGATCCAAATTCACCGCATCTTCGGAAGCAAGAAGACTTTGATATTCTTCTGCCGCTTCCGAATACTGTTTCCTGTTCAGATAGGAATTGGCTTTAAGATACCGGCGTCTGGCGGGAGACATTGCTTTTATATCGTCCACAACGGCAAGCAATTTTTTTATTTCATCCTCCGTATAATAATCCGCGCTGCAAAGGACAACAGTTATCAAAGTTTTAAGGTCCGCTCCCTGCCTTTTTAAAGTTTTTAGTTTCTCGGCCCTGTCGGCAAGTCCAAGTTCCTTCCCTATCCAATCCGCCAACGAAACGGTAAACATGGCTTCATCAATGAAATATATGTTATTATATATGTAGTAGCATAACTCTTCAATTGAATATACTCTTTGGCCCGAACCAGGCAGTACATACGGCCTGTCCGTCCTTTTTCCGCTGCAAAGAATGAGTTTTCCCATACCTTTCCTCTCTCATCTTCCGACTTTTTATTTAAATATCAATCTCGTATTGGGCTACCACACCTGTTGCCGGATAGATATCACCGAATCCCAAATCCGATATAACCAACTTTAATCTGGACTTGTCAAGGCAGGATATGCTTATTTTCAGTCTCGTCATACGGTTCGGCCTTTCTGGTATATTGATAAGAGGTATCCTTTCCCTGACGGTTTCTTTTGTCAATATATTTCTTAATATAATCTCAATATCGGCATCTTCGTCCGGAATAACTTCTGTTTCCCTGTTTACCTCATACCAGGGTACGGCGGCGTCCGATAAAAGCACTTCCTTTACATGCCCGTCAACGTAAACCTTAAGCCATATGGAACAAACTATCATATCATTATTAAGCAGAATTATGTCACCCAGCTTTTTATCGCCCGAAAATTCTTTTGCCGCATAGCAGGCACCTTTTGTATAAAGGCTTTGTCCCATAAATACCCTGCGGCCCGCGCACAGGCTTTTTATTGCGTCGTCCGCCCAGCCTCCTTCAAAACCTCTTCCCGTAATATACAAAGTGGATATAATCTGCTTGTATAAAACCGTCCTGGCTATGGTTTCAAACGTATATTTCAGGTCAATATTTTTGCATTTTAACATTGAGTAATTCAGGGTTTCCGAAAAATTCTTCTTTTCCATTCCGGCTATCATGGGATTTAATCTGCGGTTGATACTGATTTGATAATAATAAAGTCCCACATCGTTAAAATCAAATAACCCGACATCATTAAGCCAAAGCTCTTTTTCCTGGCTTAAGGCATAATACATAAAACTGCTGCCGTGGCTTATTACCGTAGCCCTGTCCTTTCCAATACCAAGCGAATCCAGGGCTTCATAAATACCTTCAATCATATCCGTATCCATTTCATCGATGGTAACAACCAAGCGGGTTATTACTTCCGTCGGAAAATAATTTTTTATCAGCGTCAGAGTCTTCCTGAAATACTTTTCAAGCAACTTTACGGCGCTGTATTTTTGTCCGGCTATTTCAACTACTTCCTTATTTTTCAGCTTTGTCAGCAGTTTGTCTACCAGTATTCCCGACCCTTCTTTGGCGCAACGAAGGGCGTCACTGCCGAATAACCATAAGCCGGTATCGTTTCTTACGGCAAGGGCAGTCGGAATAAGTGCCTCTTCTTCCTCATCGTTTTTCGGACTTATAGGTATCGGTTCATAGGTTTTGTAACTGTAACAGCTGATCTGTGAATAGTCGTTGCACAGATCAAAACCTACAATAAGTTTCCTCGGATTATCCATCCTGATTCTCCCTATCTTAAGATTAATATTAAACCCGTGTTTTAAGGCAACGGTTCATAACATTCATTAATTATATATTCGGAAACCACATATTCATCCATCATCTCAAGAAGGGCCGTTTTATCCGCCTTATCCAGAGCTTTTAACATCATGTTTATACGGCTGTATTTTGTATTTTCCCTTGGTTTATCTTCATCTTCGTAACACAGCAGTTTATAGCCGGTTTCCCTTACTTCATCATTCGACTCCTCGGTTATATAATATTCAAAGCTCTCATTATAAAACAGCATAAACTCTTTCACGTGTATCCCAAGGAATACATTGGGCATCCGCTCGGTAATAAATCCGTTGCCGGAATTTTTTAGCCTGTAATGAATAAAAACCTGTTTTTTAGGATCCGTCCTATAATCCACATAATACCTGTACAAAATCCGTTCGGGCAGTTTTATTAAATCTTTATATTTTTTAAAGAATGGTAAAATAACACCCTGCCTTTCAAGCCGGTCGATATGGTATGATATAAACGCCTTGTCATTGTCCGATAAGGATGTGCAGCAGGAATTATATTTAAGCCAGGCCAACAGGGTAATCGGATTGTCTTCATAATATAATTCCCTGCGAATAATAGGAAAGATATCGTCGTCTATAAACCTGTCATGTACCAAATATCCGTATGCGTTATAAGTCAAAAACGCTTTTACCAGCATATGGTTTGTTACGTTTCTGTAATATTTCAGGAATACCTCGTACTTATCCTCCATATCTTCTTCGGTAAATAAAATCTGCGCCAAAAGTCTTTCTTCCAAATCGCGGGTATCCATACCAAAGTCCTTCGCCACATGCCACAAATTAAGCATGTCCCGGATGGAACCGTTATAATATTTCACCAGATAATGCAGGATTGCTTCATCATATTTGCCCTGTGTAAATATGTCATAGCAGAGGTACAGTAAAAGGTCTTCCTTAGTCTCCAGCCCCGAATAGGTTATCCACCCGGAACATAGTTTCAGAAGCCTTTGAACAGGGATACCTTCCGTTCCGAAATAATTAAGTGCTTCCAGAGCCTTGTTATAATATCCCCTGACTACCATATACTCAAGATACTTTATTCTGCCGGATTCCTTGACCTTTGACAGATCCAGTTTCATCAGATAATACTCTAAAAGATCCGCATTGTAGTTTTCATTATAATATTCAATCAAAGTTAAAAGGCATTCAATATAGTATCTTTCCTTCAATCCCGGAATGGATAAAGCCTTTTTTCTTAAGTTTATGGCTTCTTCATTCACAATCCTGTTAGCCCTGCAATAATCAAACAGGTATAACAACAGTCCGGTATGATTTTCGTAATCCATGGAAAATTCGGTAAAATCTTCGGGCTTCAGCAACGGTTTTAATACGTAATCTATAGATACGGCATAGCGGTTGCCTAAAGAATCCACAAGAAATATATGGGCATCCGTTGTATAAAGCTGCACGTTGGCTTTCCCTTCCGATAAATGGACCGTCTGGGCTTCATCCAATTCCTTGTGAACGACAACCGCACTTACAATGTTCGGATTGTCGCAATATAGCTCCTTTGTAAACATCACATCGGGTAAATATTTTTCATAGTAACTCTTAAGTTCAGGCTCATTTATAAATTCCATATAGATTATTGCAAGGTTGGGACCGATTTTTCTGGCTTCCAGCTGTTCTTTGACAAAAGATTCCATGCTTTTGTAATACATCTGATATATGTGTTCTATATACTGCCTGTTTTTAATTATATTGGCATATAAATAAGCTTTCTGCCTGTCGTTCAGCCTGTTGTTGTAAGCGAAATAATAAAGCAGGGATTCGGGAAGCACTTCCATCCTGTTCTCGTCAACGGTATACATGAAATATTCATACAACTGGGTTATGTGAAGCTGGGCGCTGACACCTTTGTTAAACCATTCGAAATACTTTTTATCCCTAATACAGCCTTTGATTAACAGGCCGCATATGGTCGAAAGTATTTCTTCCGTCTCATATATTTTATAAAGTTTTGTCAGCCCTCTGAAAACTACCGGATTGAAGTATTTTAATCTGCCTGCCAGATAGATATATTGAAAGGCAACGTCCCTGGTCAGACAGTCATTTTTTATTCCGAAATTCATAACCTGAATTTCAAAATCGGTCAGTTCCCGCAAAAGATACGGTTCTTCGTTATACACACAAAGCGCTTCATAATAAAGAACAGGGGAGCGGCATCCCGTATCGTACTGTTCTTTGATATCCGCAAGTTTATAGTACCTGTTTCTTTCATACCGTTTATCCGTAAACAACAGAAACCAAAGTATTCTCCAACTGAAATTTTCCCTCATATAATATCTGCCGATAATGTCCGTAACACGGCTTATGGTATCTTCATCTTTCCGGTATAAGGCCCAAAGATAGAGATATGCACAGTATTCAAAAACAGAATTTTTTCGAATGGCTGCTTCTTGCGCAGACAGCTCCTCAAGAAGCAGGGCCGCCGTATTCCTGTCATCGGACAAAATGGCTGCATGCAATTTTAGCAGTTTTATTACGGTACCGTAAGTCGATTCATCAATAAGGGATAATAAGGAACCTATTTCCTGCAAATATTTTGCCTTATCAATACGACCGATACGAAAATCAAGATAAGTTCTTGTAAAATCATAATTAAACCTCAATCTTCCAACAGGTTTATCAACTTTCGTCTGTTCCTTACGGTTTCTGCATATTATTTCCACGGTGATTGTCTGATGGACGGTTTTAATAAATATTCTTCCATAATTGATACCCGGTTTTAATTTAGCGGCTTTTATGGTAAAGGTAATATTATGATTGTTTCCGATAAATCTGTCGGCCCAAAGGAATTTCTGTTCAAGCATAATAAACGGAGCATCGGTGCTTACCCTGATTTCGGCATAACCCCAATGATCCTTGGTAATTATTAATTTATCAAAGATGTCTTCATTCAGGACATCGTATTCCAGCACTGTTTTATCTACGCAAAGATTTATTCTTGTTTTTTTATTTACGGCAATAAGGAATTCTTCCAAGGCCTGACTGGTAGAAATGCTTTTTAACAGATTGCGATATATAACCTGATATTTTTCTTCGTTTTTTAAAATGATCCGCTCAAAATCTTCACTGCGAAAGACCTTTTTTGCCTCGGTCCAGTCCATTCTTGCAAGATTGGCAAATTCAAGCAGATCCTTGATCTTACCGATTGAGGTGTTTATGGCAGGCGCTTCCAGATAAGCAGTAAAAGGCAGGGTGATCTCACCGCAATCACTTACTATTACTATATTACCTTCAATAATATCTTCAGGTCTTAAATAGGTTGCATCAAACCGGTATGTTATGATTATTTCATTACCGATAAAACTTGTCTGGTTAAAGGTTAACAATCGATTTGACGAATACAGCAGCCCCTTCATAATCCTTCCGGCACTGTTCCCGATTGTAAAGCTTCCTTCATACTGCTTTCCCGCCTCAACTCTGATTGCTATTTCGTCAGCAGAAATTTGAAGGGAAGGCTGCTCATATTCAAATTCTCCCCCGGCAAACCGCTCTATCTTCTCCTTCAATCTATCACCTCATGTACGGTAATAATTACATTTCGTTTACAAAAAGATTCAATTTATAAAAGATAAAATCAGAAAAAATATCTAATAAATCAAAATTTAACAAAAATTAATCCTATTGCTAATTATAAAACATAAATAAAGAAAAATCCAGTCCTAAGGCGTAAGCCTCATTTAGCACAATGAGAGATGCAAAACACCTGCCGCAGTCGCCATGTCATAATCCGACTTACATCGTCAGCCTATGACAGGCAATTACGGCAGGTGTTTTAATATACATACGGTAATTTCAATCTGTTATAGTGAAACGCCATATCATAAACATTAATTAAAATTGTAATTTTTAACCCTATCAAACTCTTCCTGAATCTCCTTGGCAGGAGGTGCCGTACATAAGGATACAATCACAATAACAATGCAGGAAGCGACAAATGCGGGAAGCAGTTCATAAATATCCAGATAACCTCCCAACGGTCTGACAAGAAGTTTCCATATGAATACCATGGTTCCTCCGGTTACCATTCCTGCGACGGCACCGGCTCTGGTAATGCGCTTCCAGAACAGCGAGAACAGCATGACCGGACCGAAAGTTGCTCCAAAACCGGCCCAGGCGAAAGCCACAACGGTGAATATGACGCTGTCCTCATCCAATGCTATGAGCATTGCAATGACAGCAATAATAATTAAAGTTACTCTCGACATATAAAGGACCTGCTTGTCCGATGCGTCCTTCTTAAGGATTCCGTGATATATATTCTTTGAGAATGCCGATGCCGCAATCAAAAGATAGGAATCCGAAGAACTTATGGTCGCGGCAAGAATTCCAGCCATAATAATTCCGGCGACAATCGGTATAAAGAAATTGCCGGACAACAGTATGAATATATTTTCTGATGAACTGGCCGTACGTAATGCATCAGGATACAAAATTCTTCCGATAATTCCGATGGACACTGCCGCCAGCAATGATATTGCACACCAGACGGATGCAATTCTTCTTGATAATTTAAGCTCATTGGGATTTTTGATTGCCATGAATTTTAAAAGTACCTGGGGCATGCCGAAATATCCCAACCCCCATGACAACGTCGAAATAACGGCAAGAAATCCATACTTAGCCGCTTCTTCAAATAAAGGTTTACCTGTTTCCGATATCTGTTGTACGCCGTCTGCAACAGCAGGCTGGGCGATTCCGAAAAATTCAAGATATCCCGGAATGTTTTTTGCATTTTCGATTAACTGTGATATGCCCCCTGTTTTTACAATGCCCGTTACGAGGACCACGCTAAGAGCAAAAAACATAATTATTCCCTGCATGAAATCGGACGCACTTTCCGCAAGGAAACCGCCGATAAAGGTATATGCTACAACAAATACGGCACCGAGAATCATCATATATACATAATCGGCATCAAACAGCGTACTGAACAGCTTTCCGACAGCCACAAAGCAACTGGCCGCATATACGCAAAAGAACACAAGAATAAAAAGCGCTGCTATTGTCAGAATTATTTTCTTCTTTTCTTTAAACCTGTTGCTTAGAAAATCGGGAATCGTAATGGCGTCACCGGCCACGATGGAATATGTACGCAGCCTTTTAGCCACAATAAGCCAGTTAAGATAAGTTCCGATAAGCAAACCTACAGCGGTCCACAGGGCTTCACTCAATCCGCTCCAATATGCCACTCCGGGTAATCCCATAAGAAGCCACCCGCTCATGTCCGACGCTTCCGCGGCCATGGCTGTTACCCAGGGACCTAAAGATCTTCCTCCTATAAGAAAATTATCCGTACTTTCACTGGCCTTTTTCGCATAATGAAAGCCTATCGCAATAACAGATGCGATATAAATGGTCATCGCTATTACATACTGTATCTTTTCTGCTTCCATTCCTTTTCTCCCTTCAAGTTTTTCAAGATTAGATAGGCCTATTATAATATATAACCATATATTTGTACAACAAAATTTTAAAGCGATATCACTCTACCATATAGAAGTATTATTAATATTATTATCAAAATATCCAAATCAGCGGTATGGATTGTCATTTCGTTTTCCGTTTTAAAGCTCAGCAATATTTCTATTATTAAATCAGGTGGCAGCAATTATGTCGGCTGCCACCTTTATGGTTATATCGGTATACCTCTATGGCCATTATTTATTTATGTTTGTACTGCCCAGGCCTCCGTTTCTTACCTTATCCGCATCATCATCCACGGTTATTCCGTACTCCACAAAGATTCCCTGCATAAAACCGGTTCCTTCCTCAACCGTAACGGTTTTTCCCTCATTGCTGTCGTTTGTTAGCCTGCAGAATATATGCCCTTCGTTGTCTGAACCGTAATAATCGCTGTCTATTATTCCTACCGTATTGTTGAGCTGCAGACGGTATTTAAAGCCGAGACCGCTGCGGGGATAGCATTTGAGTACCCAGCCCTCATCTATCTTAACACGGACGCCTGTCGGTATCATTATTGTTTCTCCCGGCTTAAGAGTGAATGTAAAGGGACTGAAAAAATCATACCCGGCCGAGCCCTTAGTGGCCCTTTTGGGAAGTCTTATATTATCGTATATACGTTTTACTTCGTCATATTTATCCTTATCCGAGGGGAAAATATTCGACCAATCTTCTGCAAATCTTTTAAAACTTACTTTTTCAAATTTTGCAATACGTTTCATAGTACCTCCATGTCATACTTTTCTTGTGTTTTATTATAGATTTTTGTTCTGTTTTATTATAAGTTTTAAACACTTTATTTCAATTTCACTTTGTGATTTGTAATTGAATCAATTCTTCTTTTCAGCTTTGCAATATGCAATATATTATATCCTAATCGGTATTCTTTTCAGTTTTCTGTATTATAATACTCAAATATAATACTCAAAAATTATTCCGTCTTCAGTGAAACTATTTTTAAAATGCATTGCATTCATAACGGCTTCTGATCTTCTATGGGATTCAGCATATCCAGCAGTTTTGTTGCGGCTTTCGATATTGGGTTCTGCCTGCTTGTGATAATGCATATATTCCTTTTCGGTATTTCCCTGTCAAACCGAAGTTTAAACAGTTGACCGCTGTCTATTGCCTCCCGGGCAAAATCCTGAACCACACAACCGATACCTAAGTTTCTTAATGCAAATCTTACAATCATATCGCTGGTGGCCAGTTCAAATTCGGGGTTAAGTATAACATTATTTGCCTGTAAAAATTCGTCAACATATTTACGGGTGCTTGTATTTTTCTCAAGACTTATAATCGGAAGCTTCTCCAATTCCTTATATTCCAGAATCTTATCCCTGAGATATCCGAACCTTCCTCCCGCCACAAATATGTCCCTGATCTTTTTTACCCGCCTTGACTGAATTCCGGGTTTTGCCAGGAACGGCTCACTTACCACCCCAAAATCAATCTTGCCGTCATAAAGCAGCAAAAGGGTGTCCGGCGTGGGGGCATTGGTAACGGATACTTTAATTCCCGGATATTTTTCATGAAATCGTTCCAGGTACGGAAGGAGATAAAACCTGAGAGTCATATCGCTGGCGCCTATTCTTATCTCTCCGTATTCCAGATCCAGCATTTTTCTGAATTGCTTTTCTCCCATCCGGATATATTCATACCCCCGTTTAATATAAGAAAATAAAACCTCTCCTTCCGGTGTAAGCCTGACCCCTTTCGGCACCCTGGTAAACAGCCTGCTTCCCAGACTTTCTTCCAAAAGTCTGATAGACTGGCTTACCGCAGGCTGGGAGATACAAAGCTCTTCCGCCGCTTTTGTAAAGCTCTCAGATATTGCCACATAGTAAAAGATTTTATAATATTCCAGATTAATATTCATATCAATTTCTCCTGTGGAGGCGGCAAAATTAATTTGTTATCAGTATATCATAAAATTTTCAGGCATCAAAGCCAATGTATTTATTTTTTATATTCTTTGTATTCAAACAGTTTGATAGACTATAATCAATTTGTAAAAAATAATTCTAATCTTTGTTTAATGTTTCCACAAATATTCTTTGCTAAAATCAGGGTAAAATGTATTCAGCAAATTTGGAAGGGGACTTTCAATTGAAATCAATAATAAAAATAAGCGGATTGACCAAAGATTACGGTAACCACAAAGGCATCTTTGATTTGACTTTCAGTGTTGATGAAGGGGAAGTATTCGGTTATCTGGGTCCCAACGGTGCCGGTAAAACAACCACTATAAGACATTTGATGGGTTTTCTGAAACCCGACAGGGGATACTCTCAAATATTCGGTATGGATACATGGGAAAAAAGATCGGATATCATGAAAGACCTCGGATATCTTCCTGGTGAAATAGCCTTTTTTGATCGGATGACCGGTTGGGAATTTTTGAATTTCATGGGTGAAATGCGGGGCATGACCGATACCAAGCTCAGAGACAAGCTTATAGACTTTTTCCAATTGGATACCGGGGCAAAAATACGAAAAATGTCCAAGGGCATGAAACAGAAACTGGGAATAATATGTGCTTTCATGCACGATCCCAAAGTCCTTATACTTGATGAACCTACCGGCGGCCTCGATCCTCTGATGCAAAAAAACTTTGCGGAGCTGATATTGCAGGAAAAATCAAGGGGAAAAACCATTCTTATGTCCTCCCACAGCTTTGGAGAAATAGAAAAGACCTGTGATCGTGTCGGAATTATTAAAAACGGTAAACTTATAGCTACAGAAAATATACATGATATAAAAGAAAAAAAGCGGAAAATTTTTATTGTAACCTTTGACAATGCCACAACGGCGGACAATTTTGCAAAATCCAATGATTTTGAAATTATCGGTGTTAAAAGCAATACCGTGAAATTAAACGTCACCGGTAATGTCACGAAATTTATCCGTGCACTGAATAAATATGCCGTTATAGACCTTGATACCGAAAGCAGCAGCCTGGAAGACATTTTTATGCACTACTATGGCGGAATAAAACCGGAAGGCCCCCAATTTACATGGAAGGAGGACATTGAATGATCAGTAAACCGCTTTTCAAAGCCACAATAAAACAAAATATATTTGTTTTCACCCTTATCCTGGTTGTCCTTATGATTTATCTTCCTATAATCATAATGCTGTACGAACCGGCTACTAAGGAATCACTAAACGATGTTCTGGCTGTTATGCCCGAGGGATTGATTGCGGCCATGGGGCTCAATAATCTTGGATCCACTCTGACTGATTTTATAGGAAATTATTTTTACGGATTTCTTATTCTTCTGTTGCCTATGATATATACCATAACGGTCTGCAATCGCAGCATTGCCTCCCTTGTGGATAAGGGGTCCATGGCATATCTTTTATCGACTCCAAATAAAAGAACAAAGATAGCTTTAACCCAGGCAGTTTTTATTATAGCAAGCATAACCGCAATGATTGCTTTTGTTACAATAGCCGGTATCGCTATAAGCAACATTACGTTTCCCGGAGAACTTGACATATCTGCATTCCTTCTTTTAAACACAGGTGCATTGATTTTATTTTATGCGATAACCGGAATAGGATTTTTCTCATCCTGTCTTTTTAATGATGCCAAAAATTCTCTTATGGTCGGTGCCGGTCTTCCTGTTTTGTTTTTGGTGGTTCAAATGATTTCAGATATTGACGAAAAAGTCCATTTTTTTAAATATTTTACCCTGTTCACTCTGTATGATCCGGAGAAAATAATTCATAACGGTATTTTTTTACCGCAGTTTATCATATTATTTTCAATGGCTTTCATTATGTACGGTCTCGCCATATATGTGTTTGACAAAAAAGATTTACCAATCTGACTGTGATTTTACGGCTTATCAAAACACATCATTTGCTTCAGTCTAATAAAGCAGCTTTTTTTATAAAGAAAACAATACAATGCTCCTATGCTCTAAAGACGGGGTATGATGTAAATTAAATTATTGTTCTAAACTTAAGATTTGAGTATGATAAAGAATGAAATAATAGTTATTGTAAATGGTAAAATAAAATTGTCCCTAAAAGGGAAAATAAAAATGTACAATCCCGCTTGATGTTGCTACTATCTCTATGGAGGTGTTTCCCATGGAGCAAGCAGCAATAACTCAGCTGAAAATACTGAAATTGAGTGGAAGCAAAGTTAATTATTCTGAGCTGGCCCGCTTCTATGGTTGTGACAGAAGAACCATAAAAAAGTATTATGACGGATACGAAGGTAAGGCCAAGAACAGATGTAAATCCAGTAAACTGGATGTTTATTATGACATGATCAAAGCTAAGTTGAGTATCAGAGGAACCAACATAATGGCTGTCTATCAATTTCTGGTAGATAAATACGGTGAAAGCGTTGGTACATACTCAAACTTTCGAAAATACGTTAAAGCTAAAGGGTTGACTCCAATTAAGACCGAAAAGGGTCATCCAAGATATGAAACAGAGCCGGGAATTCAAGCTCAGGTTGACTGGAAAGAGGATATTTCCATTGCCAACTGTTTCGGAGAAATCTTCACCTTTCAGGTGTTTGATTATAAACTGGGCTATTCTAGATACCCCATCTTTACTTACAAACTTTATAAGACAAGACAGGATGTATTCGACTGCTTAATAGCTTCATTTAAAGCTACCGGTGGAGTACCTAAAGAAATCCTTTTTGACAACATGGCGTCTGTTGTGGACCTGAAAGGAAATCACCGTCATATCAATGAACGGATGAAATCCTTCGCCAGAGATTTTAACTTCAAAATCAAGCTGTGCAAACCCAGACATGCCTTTACCAAGGGCAAGGTTGAAGTTCTGAACAAGTTTCTTGCATGGATTCTTCCTTATGAGGGAGAATTCGAAACCGAGGACGAATTAATAGCTATCCTTCAGAAAATCAATCAGAAGGTATGGCAACGTGTTTGTGATGAGACCGGAGTACCGCCTCTTCTTTTGTTCCAAAAAGAAAAGGAATACTTACAGTCATTACCAAGTGATGAAGTTATTGAATCTTATCTTCCACACGATCGCCAAACCACGGTTAGAAAAGATTCAATGGTCACTTTCAATAAGTGTAAGTATTCCGTACCACCAACTTACATAGGAAAACCTGTTAGATTACAGGTGGTTTCCGATAAGCTGCATATCTATTATAGCACAGATTTGATTGCTACACACTTATTAACAGATAAAAAGCTTAATTACCGTCCGAAAGACTATAAGCTGCTTTTGGCGGGCAGAATAAACAATGCGGACTCCATCGAAGAAATGGCCGAAGCAAATCTGAAGCGGATGGATAGACTCCTGTAAGGAGGCTTCATTATGGCTGCACCGCAAAAACTTATCAATGGTCTTACAGACCTTGGAATGGAAAAGATACAGGAGTATCTTGACTATTATTCAGAGCTTGTAAACAAAGGAGAGAAATCCTTCAGTGAAGCTCTTGATGAACTCGTCGATATTGAAAAGAAAAACAAACAGGTCAGACGAGATGCAATTAATCTACACATAGCCAACTTTCCATTTATAAAAACAATCGATGACTTTGATTTTGATTTTCAGCCAAATCTTAACAAGAAAGAACTACTTGAACTTAGTTCCCTTGGATTTGTCGAAAACAAGGAAAATATCATTTTTGTCGGAACAAGCGGAGTTGGAAAAACACATCTTGCAACCGCCTTAGGCGTATGCTGTACAAAAGCCAGGTATCAGACTTACTTTGTGACCTTTGAAAATCTAATAACACAGCTAAAAAAAGCGCATCAAGAGAACCGGCTTGAAACAAGACTTAAGTTCTTTTCAAAGTATAAAGTACTGATAATAGACGAGATTGGATATATGCCGATTGATACAGATACAGCAAATATCTTCTTTCAGCTCATAGCAAAACGGTATGAGAAGAACAGTACCATAATTACAACAAACATGCCGTTTTCAAAGTGGGGCGAATTCTTCGGATCCGCAACACTTGCAAACGCAGTGTTAGACAGGCTGCTTCATCATTCAACCATCATCTCCATAAAGGGTCCGTCATACCGAACAAAAGATAAACGGGCAGTACTGGAGGCTCAGGCAGCCGAGGAGTAATCTGTTGGAATCTGTACATATTTATTTTCCCTTTATTGGGGAAATTAATATTGACATTTACAGTTATTTACAAACTTAGAATCGCGGAATGATAAAAACAGGTTATAAACTTTAGATTGAGGTAAGATAAAAAAATAGGCATAGGTTAACATTTTTCTGTATAATAAGTTCACCACAAACTTTATAAGAAAGGATGTTACCTATGCCCAAATTTATAATTCAGCAAAATTTTCCATATTGTGAAATTATTATGGGATTATAAAAGTACAACAGCTTATTTCCAATATGGCTATATATTACTTTTATATCATTTCTAACTTATCATAAATTGCTCTCTATCATGAATTGTTCTCTCTTTCGGGAATTTCCGTAGGATATTTTCCCGTAAAGCATGCGTCGCAGTATCCCAGGTTTTTGCCAAGCATATCATTGAGACGATCCAATGAAAGATAGCCCAGAGAATCCGCCCCTATCATCTCACGAATTTGATCGATTGTATATTTTCTGGCTATCAGTTGGTCCCCTGTAGGAACATCGGTTCCATAGTAGCAAGGATATAAAAACGGAGGTGAACTGATTCTTACATGAACTTCGGTCGCCCCTGCCTTTTTAAGCATACGGACAATTTTCGCGCAGGTGGTTCCTCGAACTATGGAGTCGTCTATCATTACAACCCGCTTACCCTGAACCACTTCAGGCAAAACATTCAGTTTGATTCTTACGCCTGTAGCCCGCAGCGTCTGTTTAGGCTTTATAAAAGTCCTTCCCACATAACTGTTCTTAACGAATGCCATGCCGAAAGGTATACCTGATTCCAATGCGTACCCCAAAGCGGCGGCATTACCCGAATCCGGCACACCTACTACCACATCGGCTTCCACGGGATGAGTCTGTGCCAGAATTCTTCCGGCCATTATCCTTGAATTATAAACGCTGACACCGTCGAAGCGGGTATCCGGACGGGCAAAATATATATATTCGAATATACATCTTGCCTCTTTACGGTTTTCATGGGACATATAGGAATGAATTCCTTCATTGTTAATCATCACAACTTCTCCCGGAAGGACATCCCTGACAAACTCGGCATCGACCGCATTCAAGGCTGCCGTTTCGGATGAAAGAATGTATGAATTTCCTTTTTTACCTATACATAAAGGATGAAATCCGTAAGGGTCTCTGGCACCGATAAGTTTTCTCGGACTCATAAGAACCAGGGAATAGGCCCCTTCCAGTTTTTGTACCGCCTTGGTTACGGCTTCCTCCACGGTCTTTGATGTTAACCTTTCCCTGGCAATATGATAAGCTATAACCTCGGCATCAATTGATGTCTGAAATATGGCACCGGTATATTCCAGCTCATTTCTCAATTTATCGGTATTAATTATGCAGCCGTTATGGGCGATACACAGGGTTCCCTTAATGTAATTAAGTACAAGCGGTTGTGTGTTATGAATGCTGTTCTCTCCGCTTCTCGAGTACCGTACATGGCCTACTCCGATATTACCTTTTAAATTTGCCATATTTTCTTCGGTACATACTTCACTGACAAGGCCCATGCCCTTGCATGACATTATATTCCCTTTAGGTCCGCCGGTATCGCTTACGGCTATACCGCAGCTTTCCTGTCCCCTGTGCTGAAGCGCAAAGAGTCCGTAATATATGGTAGACACTACATCATTACCCTCAGTATCATACACTCCGAAAACTCCGCATTCTTCATGAATCTTGTCACTAATATAGCAGTTTTCCAAGTTCATAATCTTTCACCCTTTCTAAAGTGTCTCATATATTTAATTGGGGTTTTACTCCAGATTAAACACTCTCCTTGCCACATTTTCCGCCGCATGCCCGTTCTCAAGGCTGCAGAATTTCTCATAAAATTCATCGTATTTTTCTTTATATCTGGCAGATATTACGTCAATATTTTTAATTGCCTCCACAACTTCCTCATCGGTAAAAAGCAACGGCCCCGGTAAATCCTTTTCTATGTCGAGATAAAAGCCCCTAAGCATGTCCCTGTATTTCTCAAGGTCATATGTATAAAACAGGATCGGACGCCGTAAGTTGGCATAATCAAAAAATACCGACGAATAATCCGTAATCAGAATATCGGATATAAGATAAAGTTCCGTAATATCATCATAATTGCTTACATTGACAACAAAATCCTCAAGTCCTGTAACATCCAGTTTGTCCGCTATAAAATAATGGGTACGCAAAAGTACGATATAATCATTCCCCAGTTCTTTCTTTAACAATTTCAAATCCAGTTTCAAAGTAAATTTATACTCGCCTCTGCCGTAATATTCATCGTCTCTCCAGGTAGGGGCGTAAAGTATGGTCTTTTTTCCTTCAGGAATATGTAGTTTCCGTTTTATTTCCGATGCTATTTTTTCCTTTTCAGGATGGTACATCAAATCATTTCTGGGATATCCGTATTCAAGCATTTCCTTATCATATAAAAATGCTCTTCTGAACACTTCCGTAGAAAATTTATTGGCGGAAACCAGATAATCCCACAGCCTTGACTGTTTATAAAACTGGGCCTTGTACAAGGGTGACGCAGCCATAACCTCTTCCTGATCAAATACCAGTTTCTTTAAGGGTGTGCCATGCCAGGTCTGTAAAAATACGGTGCCTTCCCTTTTTACAACCCATTCGGGCTGACGTACATTAAACACAAAATACTTGCATCTGGCCAGATAATATGCATAACGGATACTGAATCTTTTAACCTTGATCGGATTATAGGGTATTTTGGTTCTCTTGTTTATAACCCATATAAATTTGTATTTTCCGGGATAATTTTTACACAAATATTCATATATATATTTTGGACTGTCGGAATAGCTTTTTCCGAAGAACGTCTCGCATATTACCCAGTTTTCTTTTACCGGCATTTTTATGAAATAATGTTCATATAGGTAATAAGCAAGCACTCTCCATTTTTTTCTTATCTTTTTCAGTTTTTTAATACCCAGATGTAAATTCACACGGAGTTTCAGCTTTTTAAGGTTCCCCGCAAGCAACAGTTTTGCGATTTTCTTTTTATAGCCTTTCAGATATCTGAAAACATACGGATCCACCTTTTTCATGGCTTCATGAAGCAATACGAACCGTTCCTTACGCCAAATTTCATTATTGTCCCTGGCAATCTTCCTTGCGTAAGTTCTCGCAAACGCAATGATAAATTTGTAATCCAGTAACCTGCAAAGAACGAAATTATCTCCCGCAAGCTTCCTGGCCTGCGTATAACTTTCCATATACTCCTCAAATCTGTCTTCCGTCTTTATCTGTGAAAGTGCCGGAAAATGTACCGGATCGTTGTGGTACCGTTTTACATATACAGCCTCTTCCACAAAGCGGCAGGATTCGGCTGCATCAAGCATACGCACCATGAAGCCCAGATCATAGTAGAATATGAACTTTTCATTAAAACGAAGCTTGTTTTGTTCTATAAAACTGCGGCGTGCCAAAACACCTGTTAACGTTATATTAATCAGTCCCTTTTTGGACAGCAGCAGTTTATAATACGCTTCTGCTTTTTGTTTCAGGCTTTCGCTGTCGATATCCGGACAGGCGGCCAGAATTTCTTCTTCAATAATCTTTTGCTTATAAATTTGTTGATTTTGCAAATCATTATTTTCAGCATTATCATCGTCACTGTTAATATCACCGTTTCCATCACTGTGCTTTTCAGCTTCAGCCAGGTAAACCATTCTCCTGAACCATGTGGAATCCCGCCTGCCGTAAACAAAATCGGCATGCTGTTCATCGGCTTCTTTTAACAGATATGGCAAAGTTCCGTTTATAATATAATCATCGCTGTCAAGGAAATATAAATATTCTCCTTCCGCCGCCTCAATACCCGCATTTTTTGCGGCAGCCGCACCGCAGTAACCTTTAAGCATCCTGGCATTTTCTTCGTTTCCTAATTTACGGCCCTTTATGCCTTCTTTATTAAGTTCTACGGTTTTTATATTCAAATCCGCATATTCATTAAGAATAGCGCTTAAATCCTCCGCAACATGATCCAAAACCAAAACGGTTTCAAAATCGGTAATTCCCTGATCCCTTATACTAGCAAAGCAATCCTCAAGAAAATGCTTTCCCCTGTGAAACGGAACTATGATACTTAATTTCATACTTGCACCATTCTTTCTACAAGTTATTTTATTAAAAACAAATTTACCAGACCGTTTATTATTTTATCGTAAATCTTTTTTACAACCGGTCGTGAATATATATAGCATATAATTGCCGTTATAGCAATCGAATATATCAAATAAAAATACGGTCTGTCATACAATATCTCAAGTTTTTCCAGCAAAGGTACGGTAAACAGATGAAGAATATATACAGTCATTGTATTCTGCCCGACATTTGTCAAAAAGCTTTTTTTGTCACTTGTTATGATTATCAAAGCGAATATCATAAGCAATGCCGTGGCATAAATCAAAATCCGGTACAGCATATGCTCGACGTCGGCATCTTCGGGATAGGGCCCCCTTAGATATAAATCCTCAACATCAAACCATTCATGTTTTACCGAAACTGCCGCCAAAGCCCCCACGGCCGGAAAAGCAATCAGCCCCACCCACCTGGGAATACGCCTGATTTTTTCAATATGTTCCTTTTTCAAATAGTATCCCAATAAGAAAAAGGGTAGAAAACATACTACCCGGCCGAGAGCCATATATGTTGAAAATTCTTTCGTAAAACCGCTTAATATACCGAATAAGAAGCTGAGCGGAAGTAAAAACCGTATTTTAACCATATCTTTCAGGAAGAATTTCCATATGAACAATGCCAGAAGGTACCAAAGCCCCCATAAAGGCCTGAAAAATCTGAAACCGAAATATTGCTCCCTTAATATCAGCATTTTAAATATGTAATTGAATACATTCAATATCAAATACGGCATAAGTATGGTTTCGAAAGCCTTGTTTCTCGCCTTCTCAACATTTTTGGAAAAAAAACCTGAGATAAAAGCCATGGCAGGCATATGAAAGAAAAATATAAAATAATATATTATTTTAATAACATCGTAATCAAATATTAGCGATGTCAGCATATGTCCCCATACAACCAGTATTATTAGTACCGCCCTCATATTGTCAAACAGGTAAAACCTGTTATCTTCCAAATGTTCTGGCATATTTTCACTCCTAACATAAATGACATGAAGTATATATAAAACCGTCAGTGACAAGTTAGATTTTAACAGAGTTAGTAATAGTATGCAATAACAATATGTAAATAAAGCAGGGTATACAGGTACAACCCTTGCACCGGTAAAAATACATTAGCCGGGATTTATGCGTCATTGTGACAGCATAAACCCCGGCAACAGTTTTGACGATTATCAGGGTAATGCCTGTATTCCCATATCTGCTGCGTAACGGACTCTTATCGGTATATATGAAACATATAAGAAAGTCCATTAATTTTTTTCAGAAGCCCGTATTGTTTAAACAATTCACTTTCTACATTACAAGCAATATGTCGTTCTCGTCCTTCAGCATGGATTCGGGAACATAGTTGTCATTAAGCTTGTTACCGTTTAAGTAGAATTCCTTGTAACCGCTTTGGGCTCCGGATTCGTTCCTGACTTTAATATGAAGCATTTTCCCGCGGAACTTCTTATCTATGGTAATTTCCTTCCAGTCGCTTGGAATGCTGGGTGCTATTCTAATTCCGTCAAGATCCGGTCTCATTCCCAATATACCCTCTACGGAACCGACCATAACCGTAGAAGCAGTTCCTGTCAGCCAGTGAACATGAGCTCTGCCTTCGAACGGGCTGTCCACACTTTCGACAAACTGTCCGTGTACGTAAGGCTCCATAACCCTTGTGTCGGCTTTGTCGTTCATGGCCGCCGGACAGGCTTCCATATAATATTCGAATGCACGATTGCCGTGTCCCATAAGCGCTTCGGCCAGAATGAGCCAGCCCTGCGGTTGTGAGAATATTCCGCCGTTTTCCTTGGTGGAAGGATTAAACAGAATTGCCAGTGCTCCGTCAAAAGCATGATCCACATATGAAGGAGCCATAAGTCTTGCGCCGTATTTGGTGTTAAGTTCCCTGTATACGCTGTCCATGGCTTTTTCGGCCTGTTCTTTCGTGGCAAGTCCGCTTATTACCGACCAGGACTGAGGATTCAGCCACATGCTGGCTTCGGGATCCTTTTTGGAACCGATAACCTTGCCGTCTTCCGTAAACCCGCGGATAAAGCGGTCGTCCTCCCAGCAGTTTTCATTGATGGTGTCTTTAAGCTCTTTCTGCACCTCATCAATATAAGCTATGTATTCCTTGTCGTTTTTGTACTCGGCGAACTTGCGGATAATGGTCATGGCATAATAAAGCTGCAGGGCAACGAATGTCGATTCACCCTTCTTGCCAAGACGCAGGCAATCGTTCCAGTCCGCATGAAGGCCCGCAGGCATCTTATGAGTGCTTAGACGCTCCATGGAGAATTTAATGGCTCTCTTTAAGTGATCGTAAACTGTTCCCTCGTCCCTGTTGGCATACGGAATAACTTCGTCCAGAAATTCCTTGTCACCGGTTTCCGCCATATACTTGTAAACGGTAGGGAACAGCCACAATGCATCGTCAGCCCTGTATGCGGGATGACCGGTCGCCTGAACATAAGAGAAATCATCGGGAGTATCCTCATGACCGGGATTATGATCATACTTAACCAGAGGCAAGCCGCCGCCGTTATCCACCTGCCCGGAAAGCATGAACCTGATCTTATCCTTGGCCATGGCCGGATCGAGATGAATTATCCCCTGTATATCCTGAACGGTATCCCTGTACCCGTAACCGTTGCGCAGTCCGCAATAGATGAATGATGCCGCTCTGGACCAGATAAATGTTATGAAGCACTGGTAAGCGTTCCAGGTATTTACCATTACATTGAATTCCTTGCTGGGAGTATTAATCTGGAAATTGGCCAGCTTCCCGTGCCAATAATCTTTAAGCTCTTTAAGTTCCCTGTCAATTATGCTTAAATCCGAATAACTGTCGAGTATTTTTGACGCTTCTTTATCATTCTTTTGTCCGAGGATGAATGCAAATTCCTTGGTTTCACCGGGCTTCAGTTCAAATTTTGTATGTAAGGCTCCGCAGGCATTGGAGTTATAATTCAGCACATTATCACATCCGCCCCGTTCAACGGCTATAGGGTTATTGTAACTTCTGTATCTTCCGATAAATGCTGTCTTATCGCCGTTATATGATTCAACAGGTGCGCCGACAAGCCCGAAGAAACGTTCTTTGTTGTTGGTTCCTTCTTCGTTCTTTCCGGTATTTTCGTTAATGGTCTGAAGTATTTTATTACCCTTAAAATACGTTTTGGTTATAAATAAAGTGTACTGCAGATTGACCTGGTCCTGTTCATAATAACCCTCATTGGTGAATTCAATGAACCCGAATGCCGACAGCTTTCTCGGTCTATCACCTTCATTTTTTACCCTTACGCGCCATACTTCATAGGTTTTGTTCAGAGGAACATAATAAAGAACCTCCGACGTTACGTCCTTATACCGTCCCTTGATGATGGTGTATGCCGTTCCGTGACGGCACTCTCCCTGATACTGCCCGTATCCGTCCCCTAAAGGCTTTCCTACCGGTTGCCAGGAAGCGGACCAATAATCGTTATCTTCGTCGTCCCTCAAATAAACGTACCTGCCGGGCTTGTCTTCCTGATTAAATATGTAGCGGCATATACGGCCGCTGGCACCGCTTTTTACAAAGCTGTATCCTCCGGCATTATTTGAGATTATGGCTCCGTATTCGGGTGACCCTAAATAATTTGCCCAGGGGGCGGGAGTATCGGGTCTTGTAATGACATACTCCCTGTTAAGTTCATCAAAATAACCGTAATTCATCCTATTCTCTCCTTTATAATTATTTACTCCCATTTTTAACAGGAATTAGGACCCCCAGTTTAAATACATGCAATTTTAATAATACCGCCCGGTCTTTTTTAAATACAATGGGCTTATTTATCTTTCTTTTGTAATATCGTATCTTTGTACTACCGTACCGCCCTGACAAGCAGCTTTTTTAGTTCATCAACGGTAAATACATAGTGTTTGTTGCAAAAATGGCAATTAACTTCAATCGGTTTGTTGTCGTCTATCATATCCTGGATTTCTTTCTTTCCTACTGAAATTACGGCATTTTCCACCCGTTCCTTGCTGCAGTTGCATTCAAATGCTGTCGGATATTTTTCCAGAATCTCCATATTAAAATCGCCCAGAAGATGTTCCAGTATCATTTCCGGTGTCATGCCTTTATCAAGGAGTCCGGTAATGCCTTCCAACCCGGAGATTCTTTCTTCCAGTTTGCTTATAACCGCCTCGTCGGTCTGCGGCATGAGCTGAATTATAAAGCCTCCGGCATGGCGTACCGTATTGTCCTTATTCATCAGCACCCCAAGAGCCACACTGGAAGGAACCTGTTCACTTACTGCAAAATAATAGGTCAAATCCTCTGCTATTTCGCCGGATACCAGTTCAATCTGGCCCACATAAGGTTCTTTTAATCCCAAATCCTTAACTACGGTAAGCATGCCTGCTCCTACAGCCCAGCCAACATCAAGCTTTCCCTTGGGGCTTGGCGGAAGGATTACATCGGGATTGTAAACATAACCTTTGACAGTTCCCCTGGAGGTAGCCGTAACGGTTATTCCCCCGATAGGTCCGTCGCCTTTTATCAGAAGGGTTAATAAATCATCCTCTCCCTTCATCATAACTCCCATCATGGTCCCTGCCGTAAGAAGCCTTCCCAAAGCCGCTGTGGCGACGGGACTGGTATTATGAATGCTTCTGGCGTATTCCACCAGATTTCTTGTGGTTGCCGCAAAAGCGCGAATCTGATTGTCTGCTGCCGTTGCCCTGATAATATAATCTGTCATATATTTATTATCCTTTCCATGTGTTATTTCTGTATGTTTTCCACATTTTCTATGTTTCTGTTTTCCTTATACATCTGATTGTTTTGATGATGCTTATTATGTCATAATTTTATTTTCTTCATTTTCTTAATCTTTATATTGTCTCCGGTTTTTTTCTTAACCAGGTGTTATTTATATTATATACAAGACAGTAAGTGTCATCCATGGTCATGGTTGGCAGGTTTTGTGCTGCAGCATAATTCTGCCTAGAATCCGCCGTGGTATCTTTTTTAATTGATAAATTTAATAATGTCTTTACGGTTGTATTCATTATATAGGATTCATTATAAAACTATCTACACAAATATAACTTGTTACTGTGATACCTTTCTCTGGCAATTATATATATCCGTTCACTGTCCGGTCTCGGTGGCCGGTCGGTTAACTCATGATATGCCCCAATCATGTCAAGATTGGCTTCATCCAGCAACCTGCTTACGGTTTCCACATCATATGCCCTTCTTGTATGGACTTCCTGATATTTGCGATACAGGGAATTTTCCTGTTTTATAAACATCGTCAGATTAACTTCGTTTATTATTTCTTCCGGATAGAAATTGTTCTCCCAGATAATGCTTCCTTTTTCATGCTCGATATATACAGTGTTGTCGGCCAAAACTTTTTCATATAAATATCTTGTATCCATATCGAAAATGAACAGCCCGCCGGGATCCAGGTAATTGCTTGCCAGCCTAAACACCTTGCTCAAATCATCGGCCGTAAGCATATAATTCATGGTGTCACAAACACAGAATATGGCCGCAACGGTCCCGTAAAGTTCAAACTCTCTCATATCCTGGCAGAGATATAAGATTCCGTCATCCTTTCCCTCACTTTTTTGTCTGGCTATGGAAAGCATGTCTTCCGATAAATCAATGCCAATCATATCATAGCCTTTTGCCGCCATCTTTCTTGTCATGGTCCCGGTACCGCACCCGAGTTCCAGTACCAGCCCTTTATCTATTCCATGCTTCTTCAATATTTTTTCTATATAACCAGCCCATAGGTCATAGGGTATATCTTCCATCAAAATATCATACATAGCCGCAAAATCGGTATAAATGTCCATGTTAAGTTCCCTTTCTTTTATCCGGAGATACGTGAAGGTTCCCATATAAATTGGTTTATAAATTGGTTGTATCGGCCACCATAAAGAGGATATAAATCTTCCGGTTTTTCCTTTATCCATATAAATCATTCATATCTTCGACATCAATTATAGCATTACACGAAATATAAAGTCTACTTTTCTTTAATAAGAATTATAAGCCGGCACCGGTTTACAGGCCGGTTTAGGAATTATGCCACAAGGCAAAATAAAAGAAATCTGCCGTGATTTGTGACTGTCAGGAGCGAACAGGAACTGTCCGATTATGACGCAAAAATCACGGCAGATGCATAATCCGGTCTGCTTATACCATTTTGTCAAACATATCTTTTAATGCCGGATACAATCCTTTGAATATCTCATATTTTTTATTGTAAAGTTCCACAATTTCGGGATCCTGTTCCGTGGTATCGATTACCTTAATCAGCTTTTCGGTGGCTTCTTCCACGCCTGCATACTTACCGCAGCCTACCGCGGCAAGAATGGCGGCACCGAAAGCAGGGCCTTCCTCAGAATTAATCTTATCAACTTTGACATTAAGCACGTTGGCCACAATCTTGCACCACAGAGGGCTTTTTGCCCCGCCGCCGTTGATTCTCGTTCTTTCAATCTTTACTCCCAGGGATTTGGCTATCTCAAATGAATCCCTAAGGGCAAACGCAACACCCTCAAGCACTGCCTGCGTCATATCCGCCCTGGTCGTATCCATGGTCATGCCGATAAAGGTACCTCTTGCGTTGGGATTGTTGTGCGGCGTTCTTTCACCCATAAGGTACGGTAAAAAGAATACATTGTTTTCGCCCAGTTTCGTAATGTTCTTTTGCTCCCCGGCGTAATCCCTGGTTCCGATTATGCCGTCCATCCACCACTTGTTGCATGCCGCTGCGGAAAGCATGACTCCCATGAAATGATATCTTCCGTCGGCATGGCAGAAAGCATGAAGAGCATTCTTATCGTCCACGGCAAACTCCTGTGACGAAATAAATACTACACCGGAAGTTCCCAATGAGATATTGCATTTTCCGGCACCGACCGTACCTGTTCCTACCGCCGCAACAGCCTGATCACCGCCGCCGGCTATAACCTTGATCTTTTCTGGAAGCCCCAGTTCCTTCGCCGCTTTGGGGCTTAAGGTACCCACAACTTCATAGGATTCATAAACCTTTGCCATCTGCTCTTCTTTAAGGCCGCAGATATCAAGCATTTCTTTGGACCAGCGTTTGTTCCTGACATCCAATAACAACATTCCCGATGCGTCGGAAACATCCGTGCAATGTATTCCCGTAAGCCTGTATGCCAGGTAATCCTTCGGCAACATCACCTTTTTAATTTTTGCAAAGTTCTCAGGTTCATGCTTCCTAACCCACAATAATTTAGGGGCGGTGAAGCCGGTCAGTGCGATATTGGCCGTATATGAAGAAATCTTGTCCCTGCCTATTTCATTGTTCAGATAGTCACATTCCGCCTGGGTACGTCCGTCATTCCACAGTATGGCAGGACGTATGACCTTGTCGTTTTCGTCCAGAATAACCATTCCATGCATCTGTCCGCTGAAACTTATGCCTTCAATCTCGTCTTTATTGCAATCTTTTGTCAGCTCCCTGATACCGTCCGCAAAAGCATTATACCAATCCTCGGGATTTTGCTCGGACCAGCCCGGCTTTGGGAAATATAACGGATATTCTCTCGTTACTATACTTTTTATTTGCCCTTCCTCATCCATAAGTAACATTTTTACGGAAGATGTCCCTAAATCAACACCGATATAAAACATTTAAATACTTCTCCTTTCACAGAATATGAAACCGTCACTTATTACGCATTTTTATATATATGCATTGTTTCAGGCCTATTAATATGTATTACCAGCTTGTTAATTTATTAAACTATATCAATTAAACTATAACAACCCGATTATCCGGTGTCAAGAATTAATACATTTATTATACAAATAACTCTTTCCAAAAATAACATTCTGTGATAGGATGATATAGGAAAATAACGAAAGGTGAAACGTATGGTAACAGGGAGTAAAGAACTTATAAGAGATATTAACACACAACTGGTATTGGAAACGATTATAAACCAAGCTTCCATCTCAAGAGCTGCCACAGCAAAACTTCTCGGATTGACCAAAGCTACGGTTTCGGCCATCGTGCAGGATCTAATCAACCGTAAGCTGGTGATTGAAATCGGCAGTGACGATACAAATCTGGGCAGAAAACCCATTCTCCTTAGCCTGAATAAAAAAGCCGGCTATGTCATATCCATTGATCTCGGAGTTGAAACAATCTCCGCTTTGGTTTCAGATCTAGTCGGGGAAGAGCGCAGCATTAAACAAATAAAAACTCCGAAGAATATTTATAAAATTACCGATGAACTGATAAAATTAATTGAATCTATGAAATTTCCGGCAGACACCCCTTACGGGCTTGTAGGAATTACCCTCGGAATACACGGTGTAACAGTTAACAACGCGGTTTCTTTCGCCCCTTACTACAACTTATCCGATATTAATCTGGCGGAAAGCCTGGGACAACATTTTAACGTGCCTGTATATCTGGAAAACGAAGCCAATTTGTCTGTTATAGGCGAAAAAACCTTTCAATATGATTATTCCAATATTGCAAATATCAGCGTTCATTCCGGCATAGGTCTGGGAATAATAATAAACGATCAGCTTTATACCGGTTACAGCGGCCGGGCCGGTGAATTCGGACATACTATCGTAGAGATAGACGGAAGAGAATGTCCCTGCGGTAACCACGGGTGTCTGGAGCAATACGTATCGGAGCGGGTACTATTAAAGGAATTCGCAGGACTGAAAGGACTGGAAGAGGCTGATTTCCATCTTTACCGCAAAATGTATGAAAATAACGACCCTGATGCGGTACAGATTATGAATCAATTTATAAAATATATGTCGGTATGCATCAACAATGTACTTAACGCTTTCAATCCGGAAATAGTTATTATAAACAGTTCCTTTACGATACATTTTCCCAACGTATTGCGAAAAATAGAAAACTCACTGAAAAGCAGGATGAACAGCTACATCAAAATCGTTCCTTCAGTCCTGCAGGACACATCCATTCTGCTGGGCGGAGCCTGTGTGGCCATAAAGAAATTTTTAGGTATTAATAATCTCAAATTGATAAATCACCATAACGAAAATAAGCTCCATTAACTTTATATGTTAAAATCAGATGCCGTGATCCAAGGTTAAGCGGCCAGCTTCGTGTCAGCTTAACACGGGTCACGGTCATTTTGTCAGTCCGTTCCGATAAATGGTGATTAAAATGATATTTTACTTGAATGATACGTAAGTTACATAATAAGGAAATATAAATTCATATCGGCCTTCTTAAAATATAACTGCATAATTTTAACCAATTAAAAGGACTTTCACACAATTGATTGTATGAAAGCCCTGCTTTTTATTTATGCTTTATAATTATTCCAGGGATCATTTAACCATCAGAGTTTAGTAAGCAATTCGGCTATGTTCACATTATTCGGTCTCAGCCTGCTTTTTTAATTCCTTCTTTTTTTTTGTTATTAACCCCCCTATCCTTCCCGATTCTTTTGCGGTAAGGGACTTCCATCCTGAAGAAAGCACTTTGTCAAGATACCCCAATTCCTTGGCTATTTCATATTTCATTTTTTCCTCGGGTTTCAGATTGTTCAAATCTATCTTTTTTTCCTTTTTTGCACCCATCAGTTACACCCCTTCTTTCATGCTTTTTTAGAGTGTAACCAATTTGCAGAAGAATATTCCGTTTTTGCCGGCTAATACACAGATATACACTGATTGTTTTATAATATTGTCATTGCCGATAACGATCATTAAAATAATGCCGCCGGCATTTATGTTATTTATAATATAAATATATATTTAATTTGCAATTTCTTATTTGTAATATTCAGCTGTTAATATAAACCTCTTTGCCCAGATACAGTGAATAGATTATCATTTCCTTAACTTTTTTGTTTAATATCTGCTCCAGGGCTTTTTTATAATAAATAAGCTGTATCCTATACCTGTCCGCCAATTGTTTTTCATCGGTAACAGCGTCAGATTTATAATCAAGTATAACCAGTCCGTCATCTTCTTCAAAAAAGGCGTCAATTATTCCCTGAATAAGAATTAATTCTTCGCTGTTGCTGTCGGGATACAACTCACAGGCTTTTACGCCTATGACAAATTGCTTTTCTTTGTAAAGTTTTCCTGCAGCCTGGGCCCTTATTACGCGCTTTGCTATATGGCTCCTGGCAAATCTCAGTATGTAGTTCAGATTGAGCTTTTCCGCGTCTTCTCTCATAATTCTGCCTTCACTTACCATACCATCCACTTCTCTTACCAAATCGTTATAATTTTTGATTTTGGCAAGATCGAGCAGCTCCAGCACTTTGTGGTACAGGGTTCCGCGGTCAGTTGCCGTGCTTTCCTTCAGGGTACCACGGATAAATTCCGGTATATATTGCCCTGATAGTATGGCCGGCTTATTTTCATCGGTTTTAGCTTCTTTGCCCGATAAAATTTCCTTATCCGCCTTAATTTCTTTACCTTTATCAATTTCCTTATTAGCCTCACTTTCTTTATCCGCCGCAGTTTCTTTATCTGCCCCAATTTCTTCATTCGCCTTTATTTCTCTGCCGGATCTAATGTCATATAATTTCTCACTGTCTTCTTCATCCATAAGCTGCTCCATCTTTTTTAATTCCGATACAGACAGTTTGACCCTTAATTTCGTCTCGTCAGCATAAGGATATTTAAATTCAAGTCGTTTCTTTATCTGCTCCTGGATATTTTCGTCAGGTTTATAATTCATCGCATGATTTTCCAATTCTTCCCGATCCTTTTGCATGAATGCCTGTTTTGCCGTTTCTTCACCGACTATATCCTTTCTTTCGATTACAGTTTTCTTCATGTAACCGGTCATCCTGTTATTCATGGCCGGAAGCACCCAGTCCAGGTAGCATTTGGAGGACATCAGTTCATGGAAGGAGAAATCTTTCCTTAAATCAAAATCGTCCATAGAATTCAGATATCCGGTTAATATAAGCTTTTCCTTTGCCCTGGTCATGGCCACATAAAGGACCCTCAGTTCTTCGCCGAGACTGTCGGTCAGGTTTTTCTTCTGGATAAACTTCTTAAGCAAAGTCGGAACTTTTGTCCTCTTTTCCAGATCTATGTAATCCGGTCCCACTCCATAATCCACATGCATCAGTATGCTTTTTCTCTGATCCTGCATATTAAACTGTTTGCTTAATCCGCTTACAAATACGACCGGGAACTCCAACCCCTTGCTTTTATGGATGCTCATAATCCTTACGGTGTTCTCCTGTTCACCGGATATGGATGCCTCTCCGAAATCCACTTCATATTTGTGAAGTTTTTCTATATAGCGGACAAAATGGAACAGTCCGCTGTAACTTCCCTGCTCAAACCTTACCGCATGGGAAATCAGCATGTCGATATTGGCTTTTCTGCGATCCCCGCCGGGCATGGCCATTACATAATAGGCATATCCGGTCATATCAAGGATTTCCTGGATTAGCTCATGAATGGGAGTGTATCTGGCCATATCCCTGAGTTTATGCAGTTTGTCGGTAAAATCCTTTAGCTTTTCCTTTAAAGCCTCATCACTGCCTCCTTCTATATAAGCAAGCGTAGCAGCATACATGGTCGATTTTCTGTCCATAAGCCTGATATGGGCCAGTTCATCGGCAGTCAAACCTACAACCGGGGAATACAGTACTCCCGCAAACGGTATGTCCTGCCTCGGATTATCGATAATCTTAAGCATGTTAAGCAAGGTCATTATTTCTATAGTCTGAAAATATCCGGTACCCGTATCCGCATAAGCCGGAATTCCTTCCTGAATCAGGGTATTTACAAACACTTCCGACCAGCCGGCCATGGTACGGAGTAAAATTACTATATCCCCGAGCCTTGCAGGCCGGTGAACAAGATTCCCCTTCTCGTCTTTATCAAGCAGCATAAGGCCTTTTTGCGGATCCGTGATTTCCTTAATTTTTTTTGCCACGGCTCTTGCTTCCAGCTCTTTTTTGGTATACTGGATTTCTTCCTCATCCTCGTCTCCGGTATACGGTATCTCATTAACCTTTTCGACGTCGGCGTAATCTTTGTTATCGCCGGAAGTTTTTGAACCTTTATCATATTCATACGGTTCATCCCCGTCGGTTTTTTCTTCAGCCTGTTCATCTTCGGTTACAAGAATCAGTTCGACGTCCTTTGCCAGCCTGTCTTTTACATCATCCGTTATTTTTTGAGCCTCTTCTTCCGGCATCATTTCCTCAAACATTTCACCATATTTGAGGGAAGCCGCTTCATCATAGGCAATACCGCCCACCGGTTCTGTCATTATCTGTTCAAAGATATCGTTTACAAAATCAAGGACCACTTTCCTGCTTCGGAAATTTTTGTCCAGATCTATTCTCTGGGTCGGATTTTCGTTTCCGTTTTCGTCCCTATCCCAGGTCCCGTAGGTTTTATACTTTTCGAGGAAAAGTTCCGGCATGGCCAGACGGAACTTGTATATGCTCTGCTTTACGTCCCCCACCATAAACCGGTTATAAATGCCTTTGTTTTCTCTTGATATGCTTTGAAGTATGGTTTCCTGTACCAGATTGCTGTCCTGATATTCGTCGATAAGTATTTCTTCGAATTGCTCGCTAAGCTCCATGGCGGCTCTGGTCGGTACCGTTTTCCCGTCTTTTTCTTCTACGAGTATCTTTAGGGCGAAATGTTCCAAATCGTTAAAATCGACCAGATTCTTTTCTTCCTTTTTGGCAGAAAAGGCTTCCATAAAATCCAGGGTAAGCCTTGACAACACACTCATTACTTTGCCTACGGCTTTAAGGTCACTGTACATTTCCTCAGTTGGCTGGAAGAAAAACTGGTTCGTAAGATCCTTGATGCCCTTTTTCATTTCCTCCCTTAAGGCTTTTACTTTATCTTTCTTTTCCGCAGGCACATTCTCCTGCCTTTTGGAGGACAGGCGCGCATAGGATATTGCCGGAAATGCCCTCGCATATCCTTCATAAGAATTTTCCTTTATAAGCTCCGTAAGCATTGTGCGATCCGACAGCAATGCGGGAAGGTAGGCATCCGGCCCGTCCGGTTCATTGCAGATGTCTATGGCTTTTTCAATCTTTCTTAATAAATCTTTCAATACTGAAGATATATATTCGGCAAGTTCCTTCATCCATTCGGACTTAAGCATGTCTTCAACGGTTTCATATTCGAAAGATCTCCGAATATTGGCAAGCCACACTTTGGGCCATGGACTGCTCATGGCAAAATCATACAGGGAGAAAATCAGTTCCTCTATGGCCTCATCCGTTTTGGAACGGGAATAACTTTCCACTAACCTTAAGAAATCCTCGTCGCCCTCTTCATACCATTTTTCCAGTACCTCCGACACCACATCGGACTTCATAAGGGTAATTTCGGCTTCGTCGGCAATCTTAAAAGAAGGATCCAGATCAATATAGTGGAAGTAATTTCTTATTACATTCAGGCAAAAACTGTGGATTGTGGTTATATGGGCATTCTGCAACAGGGAGACCTGTTTTTGCAAATGGGCGTTATCCGGCTCATTTTTCAGTTTCCCGTCAAGGGCTTTCCCTATTCTTTCTTTCATCTGCGTGGCGGCCGCATTGGTAAATGTAACCACAAGAAGCCGATCAATATCGAGGGGATGTTCCCCTTCAGAAATCATTCTGATAATCCTTTCGACAAGTACGGCGGTTTTTCCTGAACCGGCGGCCGCCGAAACCAGAAGGTTTTTGTTTCTTGTATCAATTACCTTTATCTGCTCCCTGGTCCATTTCATAGGCATCCTCCTCGTCTCCCCATATTTCCTGTTTTAATTCTTCTACAGATTTTTTAGCAAGATTACGGTAATAATATCCCGGAAGCCTCGGGTCAAAGCCGCAGGCATTTTTAAATTCGCAGTAATCACAGGCGGTTTCGTTGCCCATCCTGTATGGATTAAGTCTGGCATCCCCCTCCAGGATCCGGTCTTTATCTTCAATAAGCTTACTGTTTACATAATCAAGCATGGCTTTAAGCTGCTTTTTGTTTGCCGCGGAAGATCGCTTGGAAAGTTCGCCTTCCTTATTGGTTTCCACCGGAATAATATCGGACTTGGCGGAAGGCCGCAAAGTTCCGTCCGGCCCCAGCAGTTTCAAATCCATCAGGCCTATTATTTCCTTATCTTCATTAACCAGCCCGTTCATTTTAAGACTCCTGTATATCTCTTCATCGGCCGCTTCCGATTTTGCGACTATGGGATCGTCTATATGATAGTAAAAAATTCCGGCAGGAATAATCTCCTTGTCCCCATATTTCCTGCTTAAAAAGTCCAGGGCGGCACTCAGGTATATGGCAAGCTGCTGCTGCAGCCCGTAATAAATGCTTTGAATGTCGAATGCGGTGGCACCGGATTTATAATCTATTACACGAACGTATACCTTATCTTTTGTTTCATATATATCCAGTCTGTCTATTCTTCCCTTAAGCAGCAAGTCCTTATCCGGTATATGCAAGAAAGGCATCTCATATCCCAAAGGCTCAAAAACTCCCTGACGTATCTGATTGCACAGAGCCCATAAGGTTCTTACGGTAATCCTTTCTATTCTTTTAACAAGATATTCGTTTCTTTTGCTGCTTTTAAGATAACTGCCCTCAAAATCTTCCACCGCTTTTCTGACTGCCAGAACGGCCCAATCGTCCCTGACTTCATCGGGTATCGTATGCCAGTTGTACTGGCTGGCACTGAGCATTTTTGAAAACTCGTCGATGGCATTATGAAATATATTTCCGATATCGGGTACCGCCAGTTTATATTCTTTCCGTTCCTCAAGCGTCAGCCCGTAAGACATGAAATGGGCAAAAGCGCATCCCGCATAGCGTTCCAGTCTTGTCACGCTGCCGCTTAACTTATCCCCGTAAAGCAGATAAGCCGCTTCCTTTGATATGCCTTTTTCCTTGTTTACATAAAATGCGCCGGACATTAATTTATTTAAAATTCCGCATCTTTCGGCATCATTTTTATAATAAAAATATAATTCATTAAAAATATTACCGTAAATCCGGTTTTCTCTCAGGCCTTCCGCCAGATAGGCTATTCCTTCATCCCGAAGGATATGCTCCAAATCTTCGGCCTCTTTGTCTTCGATTATAACGTGCAGATTGCTGAAATAAGATTTCAGCTTTTCTATCAGGAACGAAGGTGCCACGGACTTGCCTTCCTCGTTTACCTTATGGAATGTTATATACAGTCTGTCTTTCGGTTTTGTCAAATTAAGATAGATATAAAATTGCTCCGTAAATGACTGCTGCCTTTTTGTCGGGGCAAGCTCGACACCGCTTTCCGCCAGCAGCTCCCTTTCGGCATCGGACAATATTCCACCACTTCCGATTATTTTAGGGACAATTCCATCGTTCACGCCGACAAAAAACAGGGCCCTTATATTTTTTAGCCTGGTACGTTCCGTGTCCCCAATAACAACCTCATCCATACCAGGAGGAATAAGGCCTACCTTTGCTTCACTTAAACCCGCATCCAATATGTCACAAAATTCCCTTAAGGTTAAATGCTCATCGCCCAGCAGAAGCACCATCTGGTCATATAAATCCATGACTATACGGTATATCTGCTCATATTCCTTGGCAAGAAGGGGTAAATTAAGTTTCCTGAAATACTCACACATCTTATCCAGTTTTTCCTGTATATTCAGCCTCACTCCCAGTTCGTAAAGGGCTTTGGTATAATCCCGCACGGTTTTCTCCCTGTCTTTAAGAACCTCATACAACGGATGGACTTCGTCTATCAGCTTCTGCCTTATGATATTGATTTTTTCCAAATCGACGGATTTTTTCCTTCCGAAAGTTCTCGTGAACGGTTCCAGAAAACGTTTCGCTCCCCTTATTCCCATTGCGATGACATAATCTTCAAACAGATCCGTTTCATCCCGGCTTATATCGCTTAATCCGCTTCTTAAATAACCGAATACGCTTTCATAACTGTAATCTTCCGTCGCAATAAGCGTTGCGCAACGAAGAAACACAACGAACGGATTACCCAGTATTTCTTTTTTATAATCGATAAAGCACGGAATGTCCGCCCGGGAAAAATAATATTTGGCAATCCTTCCGTATCTTTCGATGTCTCCGGTTACAACGGCTATATCCGAGTATCTGTACCCTTCTTCCCTGACAAGCCGTTTTATTTCCCTGATCACAAAAGCAATTTCCGATTCGGGATTTCTTGCGGCATGAATACTGATTTCATCCTGATCCTTTTTATATACTTCGTACGGATATCTGTAAAAATTGTGCTCTAAAAAAGCCAAAGCCGGAGAATTGCGAAAACGATAGGGCACTTTGCAGCCCTTACCCTGAACATAGACCGGTTTTTCAATATCCGTTCCCGTTTTTTCCGCAATATCATAAAGCTTGTTTATGGTTTTCAGGCTTAGGCCAAAGAGCCGGTATTCCGATTTTTCATCCGTTATACGTTCCCGGGGATCTATTGTAACTGTGACCATAACCTTTTTAGCCAGCTTCATCATCTTTGCCAGAATTTCGTTCTGGCAGGGAGTAAAACCGGTAAACCCGTCCAGGCAAATCACACTGTTCTTAAGCCACCGGGATTTGTCTATAACCTTTCCCAGAACAACCAGAATTTCCTCTGCGGTTATGTAACGTTCCTTCTTAAACTCCGCAAACCCTTCGTATATGGTCCGGATATCTTTAAGTTTTGCTTTAAGTACAGGTTTTTTTTCGGCAATCCCGGCCATTTTCTCAAAATCATCCGGCCTGATATTATATTGGTAGAATTCGGACAGCAAGGATTTTAACTCGTTTATGAAACCGGATTTCTTTACTCCTTCCCCGAACAGAATCAGCTCTTTTTTCTTTTCTTCGACTACCTTTCTTATTACCATGCTCTTACCCGTATCCTCAAGGACGGGATAGCCGCTTCCTCCCACCTCATCGAATATCCGGTAGGCAAAGCGCATAAAAGAAAGGATATCCACATTCATGACTCCGTGATTCGGATGCATGGAAACTATATCCTTCTGAGTCTGTAAGGTAAACTGTTCAGGTACAATGATCAGATAATTGATGTCGGGATTTTTCCGGGATTCTTCAATGATTTCATGGTACAACTGATATGATTTGCCGGAACCGGAACTTCCGAGATAAAGTTGCAGGGACATAATAAATCCTCCGTTTCAGATATAACAGCACTTGTTAACTATAAAATACGGTGTTGGTTTATTTTATAATTAAATAGCCTCATTTTATAATTCAATAGCTTCATTTTATTTATATATAATTCAATAGCTTTATTTTTAACCTGAACGCTCAATATTTAAAATTCCACAGCACAAAATTAAGTACAATAGCCGAATTACTTATTTTTTTATATTAATCATACACAATATGTATTAAATGTCATAAGCATAAAATTATTATATATCAAATGTTATAAACACCAAAATATTATATTTAACTGTTATTAACACAAAATTATCCAAAGACCTTTTTACATACTTGTCTGCCTGCTTGAAAAATGTACAGTCCGGTTATTTCTTACAAACATTATTATCAATGTTTTCCATATTAATTTAAGATTATGCTTGTCCGAAAGCAGACATGATTCTATTGTAACTTATTTTTTTCTATGGCTGTAACGTTACTGAACGGACTTCCATTTTGTTGTTTAATACGAAACATTATCTGCATAATTCGGACTGATAAATAATAATATATAATAAGATTAAGGCGAAAAAGCTGTTATGCTCCGGAGGATAGATATGGCAAAGACAAAAATAGTCGTTATTCAATTAAAGGAAATCATATATACGGTAATATTTGCTGCTTTAGGAATCCTTCTGATACTGCTTCTAATTTTTATGTTCAGCGGAAAAGATAAAGAAGAAATCACTACCGACGCTAAATTATACAAAGCCGGAGTATGGACCACATCTATTCCGCTTAGCGACACGGTAATAAATCTTGAAGTTATTCTGGACGAAGATCATATTAAATCGGTACGCATAGTAAATATCGACGAAACGATAACTACTATGTACCCTTTGGTAGAACCAGCGCTGGAAGAAATTTCGGAGCAATTAAGCAAAGGTGTCCCTATAGATGAGCTGGAGCTGAAGGAAGATAGCAAATTTACTCAAACCCTCCTGATTGATGCGATTAAGGTTGTGCTTGAAAAAGCCAAGGCCACACCCTAACCTTTTCTACATAGCACCTTCTTAGAACAGCGTTCTATAAGCAATCGGACGATTACTTATAGAACGCTGTTTTTTATCAAAATATTAATCCAGGCTTATGTAATGTTTATATGGTGATTCTTCATTTAGAAAGACTATTCCGATTATCCCCGGGCCGGTATGGGCGCCTATGGCACAACCGATATAGTTATCCATAAAATGCCTGCAACCGTATGTATTTTTCAGCATCTCTTTAACGGCTTCCATTGTCTCGGCATCGTCTCCGTGTACAATCCCCACGATCTGATTGGTTAAATCCTTACCTCTTTCGCCTACGATTTCAACCAGCCGTTTCAGTGATTTTTGTCTGCCTCTGATCTTTTCTATCGGTTCAAGAGCTCCCAAATCGTTGACTTCTATAATAGGTTTTATATCAAGCAAACTTCCCGCAAATGCGGAGGTTCTGCTTAACCGTCCTCCCTTCAGCAGGTATTCCAGGGTCTTTACGGTAAAAATATGTTCCATGTGGTCGCAATACCATTGTATGGCCTCAATCAGCTCTTCCTTGCCTGCCCCGGCCTGCTGCATCTTGAGGGCATAATAGGTGGCCAGGCCAAATCCCATGGAAGCACATTTGGAATCTATAATGGTAAGAGCAAAATCCGGATATTCTTCCAGAAGCTCAGTCTTGGCGATATTGGCGGCATTATATGTCCCCGCTATTCCTGTGGAGAAACATATATATATGACTTCATCGCCTCTTTGTGCATATGGCAGGAAATTGTCATAGAACATCTGGGAATTAATATGGTATGTCTTGACGTCTTTTCCGCTTCTTAAAATATTGTAGAATTCCTCCGGAAATATCGTCTGGCCGTCAAAATAATCCTTATCGTCTATTACTACCGGTGTAGGTATTACATGCAGCCCGTATTTCTCAATTACCCATCTCGGTATGTCTGACGCCGAATCTGTAACAATCTTTAGTGCCATAATATTCTCCCTTCCCTATTATCGTAAGAAAATAAGCTTCAGCTTGTGCGTAAGTAAATCCCTGTGTATTGTTGGTGGATTATAAACAGGATCGGTAAAAATTCATTGTAGTTAAACCGGATACCGTAGTCAATCCGGCGACAATCGATTTAGCTCATCCAGCCATAAAGCCGCCTTGGCATCGCTCGGCATGCGCAGATCCCCTCTCGGAGATACGGCTATCGTTCCCACTTTCGGCCCGTCCGGAAGACAAGATCTCTTGTACTGCTGAGCAAAAAATCTTCTGTAAAAAACCTTGAGCCATTTTAATATTTCTTCCTTACCATATTTCTCAGCAAATGCCTCATTCGCAAGACGATATATTTTGTCCGGCGAAAATCCGTATCTTAAAACATAAAACATGAAGAAATCATGAAGTTCATATGGACCTACCAAATCCTCGGTTTTTTGATATTCGTTATCCTCGGTGGGAGGAAGTAGTTCCGGACTGACCGGAGTGTTAAGAATATCGGTCAAAACCGCAGCCATTTCCTTATTATCGGTGGTTTTTGCAACCCAATTTACCAAAGCGCGGACCAGAGTCTTGGGAACGGACGAGTTGACGCCATACATGGACATATGATCACCGTTGTATGTGGCCCAGCCGAGAATGAGCTCAGACATATCCCCCGTTCCTATTACAATTCCGTTGTACTTGTTGGCAAGATCCATCAGAACCTGGGTTCTTTCCCTCGCCTGGCTGTTTTCATAGGTGATATCGTAATTGTTCGCATCCTGACCGATATCTTTAAAATGCCGGAGTACGGCATCGGTAATCGGTATGTTCAGCAAGGTTGCGCCTATATTCCTTATAAGAGCCACGGCATTATCATAAGTGCGGTCCGATGTGCCGAAACACGGCATTGTAACGGCCAAAATTCCTTTTTTATCAAGGCCCAGCATCTCGAACGCCCTGCTTGTTACAAGTAATGCCAGGGTGGAATCAAGGCCGCCGGATACTCCGATAACGGCACATTTTGTTCCGATATGGGCAAGTCTCGATTTCAAGCCCATGGACTGAATTTGGATAATATCCTCACACCGCCTGTTAAGTTCTTCATCATTATCAGGAACAAAAGGATGCTGCCCTATTTTTCTTATAAGCTTATAGTTCTTTAATTCAAAATCCCCTTCAGAAAACCTGAATGGCACTCTGATATAATCACCTGTCTGCCCGCCGAATGTATTTTTCATCCTGCGTTCGCTTTTAATAAGGCCCAAATCTATCTCGCAGGCCGTCATATTGCCGTAAAAAGGTTCTGTTTCCGAAAGCAGTGCTCCGTTTTCTGCAATCAGATTGTGTCCGGAAAACACCAAATCGGATGTGGATTCCCCTTCGCCGGCATCCGAATACACATAACCGCAAATAAGTCTTGCGGACTGGCTTTTTACCAGTTCCCGGCGGAAACGGGCCTTGCCTACAAGTTCATTGCTGGCCGACAGATTTGCAAGTATGGTGGCGCCGTTCAGGCAATGATAGGTTCCCGGAGAAAGCGGAACCCATAAATCCTCACATATTTCAACTCCCAGCACGAAGTCGGGTAAATCGGTGCATTCAAACAACAGATTTGAACCGAAATACACTTCTTCGCCCATAAAGTCCACCATTGTAACTTTCTTTTGCCCGGGAGCAAAATATCTTAATTCATAAAATTCCCCGAAATTAGGTATGTTCATTTTCGGAACCAAGCCCAGGATTTTTCCTCCCTGCATAACGGCTGCGGTATTATAAATTTTGCCGTTATACTCAAAAGGAAAGCCGGCTACCACTACAACTTCCTTATTACTAGTATAATCCGCAACTCTTTTTACCTGTTCTTTGGCACCCTTTAACAAAGTTTCCTGGAAAAATAAATCCCCGCAGGTATATCCGGTAACGCACAGCTCCGGAAATACCAGAAGTTTTACTTCCTTTTCTTCCGCAATTTCTATAAATTTAATTAGCTGATCCGCATTATATCTGCAATCCGCCAGTCTGATATGCGGCGTTGCTGCTGCAACTCTCAAAAAACCGTGTCTCATATCATGCCCCGTTTCTAAAAATGTTTAGCCTAATTTATTGCTTAATTTATTTCTTTCTGTATTTTTAATATATATTGTTTGATTTTTATATCTTTAGTATATTGTTTTAATATCTTTATATGGATATTCTTATGTATATATATCTTCAAAATACGGACTATAATTAATATCCGCAAAACATATGTTTAATATATTATATTATAAGTTTATAACTGACAAAAAACAAGTATTATCTACAGCCGACGGCTCGGCAGAAAGGGCCTGCACTTCATTCGATAAAGAAATATGAATGTGCAGCCGGGCTTTTTTCAAAAGCCGGCGGCTTTCTTCAAGCCATAATATAATTTAATTAAGATAATTATGTAATAAAAAAAGCGGCATAAAGCCGCTTTCATCTTTGGTATATACCCCGAAATGCCGTTTCCTGCATTTTGACGCCTAGCCACTCGCTAGGTGGGCATCCGCATGCAGGTTTCTGTCTTCCGCTGGCTATGGCGGCCTGACATCCGCCTGCAGATGTAAGATTCCCTTATTAATGCTGTAGGTTCAAAATCGCAGGAGTCTCGGACATTTCAGGAACTTGTTATGATTATATTATAGCGAATAGTTATTATGTTTTCAAGGTTTTTATATGACTTTTTGCTGGTAATTACAGGGATGTTATTCTTCCCCCGCATAAGGGGGAAATGTAAACGTAAATGTGCTTCCTTCGCCAAGAACAGAACTTACATCAATCTTACCGTCATGTTTTATTGCAATCTGTTTGGCTATGGCCAGGCCCAATCCTGAACCGGAAGCATTTTGCCTGAGACTTGATTTGTAAAATTTATCAAAAATATTGTTCAAATCGTTTTCTGAAATTCCTATTCCTTCGTCCCGTATTGATACTTTTATTATATCCTCACTCGATAAATTTATGTAAACTTTTTTATTTTCGTTCGAGAATTTTATGGCATTATCAAGGATTATCATAAACATCTGTCTCAGTCTGTCATAATCTCCCATCATCATGATTACGGGTTTATCTTTTGTTATTTCAATTTTAATGTTTTTCTTTTCTGCTATGGCACTTGCGCTTCTTATAATATCATCGAAGACCTGAACCAGATTTACCGGTTCTTTTTCTATTACAAAGTCCGGATTTTGCATTTTCGATAATATCATTAAATCGCCGACCAGCCGTTCCATGCTCTTGCACTCCGAAAGCATCCTCTCATAATACTGCTTAACCTTTTCTTCGTCTTTAACGACTCCGTCTACCAAGGTTTCGGTATATGCACGCAGGACGGTAATCGGAGTCCTGAGCTCATGGGATACATTTGCAAAGAAATCCAGCCTCATCTGTTCCAGGTTCTTTCTTTGTATTTCATTTTCCAAAAGCTTTTCGGACAGAATATCCACCGTCTTTGCCAAATCTCCAAGTTCGTCGTTTCGTTTTATGCCTGTCTTCGCATTATAATTTCCAGCCGCGAGGGACAGGGCAGTCGCTCTCATTCTGGATATGGGAAGCGACAGTTCCGTAGCAAATATAATAATTATAATAAATGAAATTGCCAGGGCAACCACACTGCTGACAACGATTAACGACAGGCTGTCGTCAATTACGTCCTTTAACCCTTTTACAGCTTTTTTCGAGAGCAATGCCCCGATAACCTCCCGGTTTGCTCCCAAAATAGGAACCGCAACGGTTATTGTCTGTGTCTGGTAAATTTCATCATATGCTATATTGTATACTTTTCTGTTGCTGAAGGCATTTTCAACCAAATCTATGTATTCTTTATATCCGGCGGCAATTTCATCATAAGAGTTGGTTTCCATCCGGTCATCCATGGGATTGGTTGCGTTGGGATTGGATATGGTCCAGATATCCAGGCCCATAATCTGCTGCCATTCGTTTATATGTTCCAGCGCTCCCTGATAATTTCTCGTATTTATGAATTTCGATGTAATTATATCCGATATGTTGGATGCCTGATCTATCAATTGCTCCCGTTCTTTTTTCATGGTCGTGTTTTTATATAGCTGTGTAAAAATAAGACAAATCAGTATTGCCGTTACGAGCAGCATTACCGCGTAGTTTAAATACAATTTAAAAAACAGCCGGTTAAAAACACGAACCTTGTTTTCGTTTGCCATAACTGTCCAGTCCTCCACCTCATTTAAGCAGGCCTATTCGTCCATAATCTCAAATTTGTATCCCACTCCCCATATTGTTTTTATGGTCCAATCGGGATGCTCCACCGCATCGATTTTTGCACGAAGTCTCTTAATATGGGAATCCACTGTCCTGCTGTCGCCGTAATAATCGAATCCCCAAAGGCTGTCCAAAAGATTATCCCTTGTAAATACTTTGTTCGGATTAGAAGCCAGCGTCCACATGGTTTCAATCTCTCTCTTTGTAAGGGGTATTTTTTTACCCCCGATATGTACGCTGTATTCATCCAAATTTATAACCAGGTTACTTATTTTGATGACATTTTCCGATGTATTTTGGGCAGATGTTTTTATCCTGCGCAGTACCGCCCTTACCCTGGCCATAACTTCTCTCGGGCTGAAGGGCTTTACTATGTAATCATCGGCTCCTATATCGAGCCCCATTATCTTATCAAAATCTTCCCCTCTGGCGGTAATCAGGATTACCGGAACATTTGATTTGCTTCTTATTTTCCTGCATACCTCATAGCCGTCTTCCTTGGGCATCATAACATCCAGCAACACAACTTCCGGATTATATTCTTTAAATAATCGGAGCGCTTCTTCTCCGTCATATGCTACTATGGGTTCGAATCCTTCCATTCTGGAATATGTCGATAAAATATCGGTAATATCATGGTTGTCATCAGCAATAAGAATATGCTGCATACTTGATTCCCCCTTTATCTTACTTTCCCTTTTATCTAATAATTATGTATAAATTTTTGCAATATGTAAATTATAGCATACAGGCAGTCAAAAAAGGCTTCGCTTTAAACTTTTTAGCCAGACGCGGCCGGTTAAATCCGGGAATTTATTTACGCGTAAGCAAGCACTTTGCGGAGCAACCGTATTCAACGGAAAATTACGGAGGAATTTCCTATTGAATGAAAATTACATATTCATACAATATTATATATTATCTGCGTACATGAAAACAAGTGGTAAAATTGGTGTCAGGTACTGTTAATAAATTGTAAATATTGTGTTCATAATTTATTAACAGTGCCTGACACCATTATGACACTTTTCTGACAAAATCAAATGATATAGTTACCATATAAAATTAGGATGTGACATAGAATTTCCACAAATCGGAGGAAGCGCCATGAAAAAGAAATTTCTATGTAAATATATGGTTTTTCTTGGCCTGATGTTTTTATTTACCTTTTTACCATATTTGTTACCGGCTTCAGGAGATATAGCCTTTGCTACGGAAGTTGAAAAGGAAAAAAATGAATACAGGCTTAATTTAAGAAGCGTTACTTTAGTCAACGGGAAGTCATTTACTCTAAAGGTTTATAATCTTGAAGAGGATGCGAAGGTCACTTACAAGTCGGCCGATCCCGAAATTGCTTCCGTAAACGAAGAAGGTACGGTTACTGCCAATAAAGTCGGAACAACCACCATAACGGCAACCGTTAAACGAGGTACCGGTTCCACTTCACTGACCTGTGATATTACGGTCGGGCCTCCTGCTTTCAGCGTAAAAATGACCCGTTCAATGATTATATTGGGTCTTGAGCAGAGTGATTTGCTGGAAGTAATTTTAAAACCCAGCAATACGGCAGAACTTGCCAAGTTCTCCAGCTATGACCCGTCAATTGTTGCAGTAAGTTCCGGCGGTCGCATAACAGCCAAAAAAATCGGTATGACTTATGTATTTGCCGAAATAGATGCCACCACTCCGGAAGGATACCGTAAATTCGATTCATGCAAGGTAATAGTTTGTAATCCGGATGACGTAGTTTTAGTAAAGAGTTACCTCTCCTCACATCCGGAACTGGGCCTTGTATCGAGTACCGCTTTATCGAATGCTTTATTTTCATTCTTTAATAATTCGGATACCCAGACGCTGAGCGGAGATTCTCTTATAGAAGCTCTCAATAATTATTTGGATTCTACATTCAATATGACCGAGTTAAAAAAGAAATATGATGAAATGTTACAGGCCGTAAAGCAAGCACAATAAAATTATTAAACAGAAGCATTAAAATGTACATTTAGGAGGACTGTTTTAAAATGTAAAACAGCCCTCTTTCTATATTAATAATAAAGATTATACAAGGAGGAATTTATGAAATTTAAATTTGCCCATAACAATTTTAACGTGCTTAACCTTGACCGTTCCCTAGAATTTTATGAAAAAGCCCTCGGATTAAAGGAAGTCCGTCGCATAACTCCGGATTCCGGCGATTTCATTATAGTATACCTCGGAGACGGCACCTCAGAACATCAGCTGGAGCTGACCTGGCTCAGGGACTGGGACAGGCCGTATAACCTAGGCGATAATGAATTTCATCTTGCCTTTGTAACGGATGACTATGAAGCAGCTTACAGAAAACATAAAGAGATGGGATGCATATGCTACGAGAATCCGGCCATGGGTATCTACTTTATAAACGACCCCGACGGTTATTGGATAGAAATCATCCCCGACAAAAAGAAATGATTATACACCGCGCCTGACGTCTGTTATACGATGTCAGGCACCTTTTTTATGGCTTAAACATAAGCTATTACTAAAATACTTGTATTGAGGCTTTATCATGAATCAACACCTGGTTTATCCGGCGCAGATGGGAACACAGTCTTTCGGTAACTTAAGGGTACGGACAACCACACAGGACGTGCTTCCCATAGAAAACGCAACCGTAAGGATTTTTTCACCGACGGATCCCGATGTGGTTATTGAAGAATTTACGACCAACAGCGAAGGTCTGTCCGAAATAATTTCCCTCCCCGCACCGTCCATCGACTACAGTCTTGAGCCGTCACCGGTACAGCCCTATTCCAACTATGATATACAGATTATATCACCGGGTTTCGAATCGGCCTATATAGCAAACATAGAGATACTGCCACAGGTAACCGCCCTTCAGAACGTCACTTTAAATCCTGCTCCCGAGCCTGCGGAAATATCTTTTGTCGTCTCCCCCCACACACTTTATTACGAATACCCTCCGAAAATACCGGAAGACGAAATCAAACCGGTCGGCGAAACCGGCGAAATAGTTTTAAGCCGGGTGGTTGTGCCGGAATTTATTATCGTGCATGACGGCCCTCCGGCCAGCAACGCGCAGAATTATTATGTAAGATTTCCGGATTACATTAAAAATGTTGCCTCCAGTGAAATATACGCCACCTGGCCGGAAGCGACCATATACGCCAATGTGCTTGCCATACTTTCTTTTACCCTTAACCGGGTTTATACGGAATGGTACCGAAATCAGGGATATAATTTCACTATCACTTCCTCGACGGCTTATGATCACAAATGGATTAACGGAAGAAACATATATGAAAATATCAACTTCATAGTGGATTCGATATTTGTCAATTACCTTTCAAGGCCCAACGTAAGACAGCCGATTCTTACACAATACTGTGACGGCAACCGGGTACAGTGTCCCGGCTGGATGTCCCAATGGGGTTCGAAAAACTTAGGCGATCAGGGTTATTCCGCCATAGAAATTCTGCGCAATTATTACGGCAACAGCATATATATCAATACAGCCGTGCAGGTTTCGGGTGTGCCGTCTTCGTGGCCCGGTTATAATCTTGATATAGGCGCAACAGGAGACAATGTCCGCACCATCCAAAATCAATTGAATACCATATCGGATGCCTATCCCAGCATACCGAAAATTGCAGTGGACGGCATATACGGTCAAGCCACCGCCAATGCGGTAAGAACCTTCCAGCAGATTTTTGATCTTCCGCAGACGGGGGTGGTCGATATCGGTACCTGGTACGCCATATCGAGAATCTATGTGGGAGTTACAAGGATTGGGGTCTGACAAAAAGATGCAATTACCGATACGGTCTAATTGACACAGTTATAACATACTGGCACATAAGTATACTATTTTCATATTTTATTTATTATAGAATTATGATTTGAGGTTTTGGAATGAACAACTCATATCCCTTAAATAATTCCTATGATAAAATCCGGTTATATCCGGCAGAAATGGGCACCCAATCCCTCGGCAGGCTTCAAATCCGCTGTGTAACGCCTAATATGGCCCCCGTGCAGGGAGCCACCGTAAGAATATCGTCACCGGCGCAACCTACCGAAATCATCGAAGAACTGTCGACGGACGAATCAGGCTTAACCCCACAGATAGAGCTGCCGGCTCCTCCCGTCGATTACAGCCTTGAGCCGTCAGAAGTCCAGCCTTATTCGGAGTATAACATCAGGATTGAGCAGCCCGAATATGCCCCCGTAAGTATCGCAAACATGCAGGTCCTTGCCGATGTTACCGCTATCCAGAACGCAACCATGCAACAGGCGGCGGAACCGGATTCGGCCGGTTCTCTTTATGTGATTCCTCCCCATACCTTATTCGGTGATTTCCCTCCAAAGATAGCCGAACCGGAGATAGTTCCCGAATTTGAAACCGGTGAGATAGTCTTAAGCCGGGTCGTCATTCCCGAATTCATCATCGTTCACGACGGCCCACCGACGGATACCTCTGCCGCCAATTATTACGTCAGATTCCGTGATTATATTAAAAATGTCGCCTCCAGTGAAATTTATGCGACCTGGCCGGAAGCGACAATCCAGGCCAACGTACTGGCGATTTTGTCATTTACCCTTAACCGGGTTTTCACCGAATGGTACCGCAATCAGGGGTTTAATTTTACGGTGACTTCATCCACTGCATTTGACCACAAATGGATTCCCGGACGAAATATATTTGACAACATAAGCCTTATTGTCGATTCCCTGTTCGTTAACTACTTATCCAGGCCTAACGTAAAACAGCCAATTCTGACCCAATACTGTGACGGCAACAGAGTTCAGTGTCCCAACTGGATGACTCAGTGGGGCTCGAAAAATTTGGGCGACCAGGGATATGACGCCATAAGTATTCTTAGACATTTTTACGGCAGTTCGATATATATTAATACAGCGCCGCAGGTATCCGGTGTCCCTGCATCATGGCCCGGCTACAACCTTAATATCGGAGCCACCGGAGATAATGTCAGAACGATTCAGGAACAGCTGAATACCATTTCAAATACCTACAGCCAAATACCCAAAGTCGCTGTCCAGGGCCGGTACAACGAGCAGACCGCGGAAGCGGTAAGGGCCTTCCAGCGTATCTTTAACCTTCCAGTCACAGGCATCGTAGACTTCCCTACCTGGTACAGCATATCCGGAATATATGTGGCGGTTACCAGAATGGCGGAATAAATATATTGAGCCACATAAGGAAGCAAAAATAAACGCTATGGAAATGATAATACCGAATATACAATTGATTAAACCGGCCCCCCTCTTTTCTGACGTATTATAATATCTTATTTCAGCCCGGTTATGCATGCAGATGATGTGGTAATATTTTCTGGAAACCTGTCCGCAGCCACGGACATGCCGGTTTTGATGAAATTCTACTTGGCATTCAGAAACAGGGAACATATCGGTACCATTATCTTTGATGCCGAACCAAATAAAATGGTGGCCTATTCTTTAAATGATAATAATTATATTAACGCAAATTATGAAAAGTAAATAGTATCAAAAACAATACCCCTCTTTCCTGCCGTAAACGCATTCTAAGAGGGGTATAAATTTATATACTATTAACTGTTTATGTTACAACATCTTCCATACTTTATATTTTTATAAGCTCTCTTTATTATTATATATTTATTATGCTATGGATTCCGAAAATCAAATTCACTCACTCCAGGGCCATTTTCTTGACCTCAAAAAGAGCATGCCTTACAGCCGGAATTAAAAGTACCAGAACGGTCAGCACGGCTTCCGGTACAATGTAGGACGCATTATATGTAAGAGAATATATAAGAGGATTTTTTCCGCCGGCATATTCATGGAAGTATATAACACCGGTCAATACATGGCAAATATATCTTCCCGCAACGCCCACTATATAGCCTTTTATTATTCCGTTTTTTGATTTTGAAAACAGTCCGGAAAGTCCCAAACAGCCGAAAGCCACCGGATAGTCAAGCAGCGGTTGAATTATGGTCACGGCATAGGGTTTCAAAAGGAAATCCAATATACCGTAAGCCGCGCCGGTTATAATCCCCGCTTTAGCTCCGTACAAATATCCTATAAACGATATAAAAAACATTCTGAACAGCGTTATTGAGCCTCCGAACGGCAATTCATATACGGTATAAATCGAAGTTACAACAGCCATTGTCATGGCGACCGCAGAAAATGCCAGCTGCTTGGCATTATACTTTATGTTTCCCTTGCTTATAGCCAGAAGTATAATAAAAAGCAGGGCAATAACAACCACTAAAGCAATGTTTCCTGCCGTTGTAGGATAAAAGCCGCCGTTTTCTGTATCTGTTACAAAAAAGAAATCAAACAGATTTTTGAACATAAAAAAACCTCCTTTATCCATGCTAAGGAGGGGGAAACACTGAATGCTTCCTTTCGCCGGCATTACCCGGATCAAGTTATGAGGGTCAGTACGCCAAAGCGCAAATGCTTTTTAACATGGCATACTTCTCAGCTTCCGCTCCCCTAGCACTTATTTATGAATTATTTACTTTTCCATTATATCATATACAAACACTGTACATTTGTCAATGCAAAGATATATATAATGCAATTGCCGTGATTCGCGTGTCATAGTCAGACAATACATGGCTATGACATCGCTAATCACGGCAATCGTTATTATAACGCACACTGCGCTAACACCGCTGTATCATATCATGAAACGATCCATTAACAACGGAACCGTCAATAATATGTCACGTTATATGTTAGTGGCCAAAATTACATCATGCCCATTCCGCCGCCGGCTGCTGCAGGATTGACAGGCTCTTTGGACTTAATTTCGGCTACAACACTTTCTGTTGTTAACAAGGTGGATGCTACGCTTGTTGCATTTTGCAGAGCGCTTCTTGTAACTTTGGTAGGATCCAGAATACCGGCTTCTACCATATCAACATATTGCTCTGTCAGAGCATCAAAACCGATACCTACCTTGCTCTCCTTAACCTTATTGATAACTACGGAACCGTTCAGACCGGCATTTTCAACTATGCAGTACAAAGGAGCTTCAAGAGCCTTAAGGATGATGTTGGCACCGGTCTTCTCGTCGCCATCAAGGGTATCTGCCAGTTTTGCAACTTCCTTGGAAGCATGGATGAATGCAGAACCGCCGCCTGCAACAATACCTTCCTCAACAGCAGCTCTTGTAGCAGCCAAAGCATCTTCCATACGAAGCTTGCTTTCTTTCATCTCTGTCTCGGTAGCTGCACCAACCTTGATTACGGCAACACCGCCTGACAGTTTAGCCAGTCTCTCCTGTAATTTCTCTTTGTCAAATTCGGAAGTGGTCTCCTCAATCTGAGTCTTAATCTGTTTAATTCTTGCTTCAATTTCTTTCTTGTCGCCCAACCCGTCAACAATAATTGTGTTCTCTTTCTGAACTTTAACGGATTTAGCACGTCCGCACATATCCAGAGTAGCTTCCTTAAGCTCAAGGCCAACTTCCTCGGTTATTACCTTACCGCCTGTAAGGATGGCAATATCCTGAAGCATAGCCTTTCTTCTGTCACCATATCCGGGAGCCTTAACGGCAACACACTGGAAGGTTCCTCTGAGTTTATTAAGAACGAGTGTTGTAAGAGCTTCGCCTTCAACATCCTCGGCAATAATCAAAAGCTTAGCACCGTTCTGAACTACCTGTTCAAGCAGAGGCAGAATTTCCTGTACATTGGAGATCTTCTTGTCTGTAATCAGGATATAAGGGTCTTCCAATACGGCTTCCATCTTATCCATATCGGTGCACATATAAGCGGAAATGTATCCGCGATCAAACTGCATACCTTCAACCAGCTCAAGCTCGGTCTTCATTGACTTGGATTCCTCAACAGTAATAACACCGTTGTTGCCGACCTTTTCCATAGCGTCAGCTACCAATTGTCCTACTGTATCGTCTCCCGCTGAAATAGCGGCAACTCTTGCGATCTGTTCCTTGCTGGTTATCTTTGAGCTCATCTTAACGATGGCATCAACAGCCACATCAGTAGCCTTCTTCATACCTTTTCTTAATATAATAGGATTGGCACCGGCCGCAAGATTCTTCATACCTTCCCTGATCATAGCCTGAGCCAATACTGTAGCGGTTGTGGTACCGTCACCGGCTACATCGTTAGTCTTTGTTGCAACTTCTTTTAAGATCTGAGCGCCCATGTTTTCAAACGGGTCTTCCAGCTCGATTTCCTTGGCGATTGTAACGCCGTCATTGGTGATTAAAGGAGTTCCGTATGATTTATCTAAAACAACATTTCTTCCCTTAGGGCCTAAAGTAACTTTAACCGTGTTGGCCAACTTGTTAACGCCGGCTTCCATGGCCTTACGCGCTTCATCACTGTATTTGATATCCTTTGCCATCAACAATCTCCTCCTTATTTAGTCTTTCTATAATTAGTCTTCTACTATCGCAACAATATCATTTTGCTTTACAACTATAAACTCATCGTCACCAAGCTTTACTTCAGTTCCGGCATATTTTGAATAGATAACTTTATCTCCTACTTTTACATGCATTACAACTTCTTTACCATCAATCATTCCACCCGGACCAACGGCAACAACTTCTGCCTGTTGAGGTTTTTCTTTTGCTTTATCGGGCAGCAAAATACCTGCTTTTGTTGTTTCTTCTGGAACTATCGGCTTTAAAACTACCCTATCTGCTAACGGTACAAGCTTCATACTATAATTCCTCCTTTAATTTGTGTTATTATGTACTTCCAAATTTCGTTAATTATTAGCACTCCTTCCAGTTGAGTGCTAACTGATAGATTATATATTAGTAAATTTACTATTAATATGCAACTTTATTTCTTATAGAATATGGTATCATTTTTGATATTTTCTTTAATTACCTCATGTAATCTCTTTTTTTCTCATTTTTTCTCATCATTTCTAGTTCTATCTCCTGTTTCCAAAAAAAGAGATTCGCCAACGACCTCCGATACAATAACGGCAAGCGTAAGCGAATAAAAGCATGCAAAAGCCTGATATGACTTATAACAATCTTCCATATACTATCCCATTATATCCCAAAACCAAAACTATATACCATATAAAATCAATATTTATATTAATTCAAATCAACACTGTTGGTTTTAATGATTGCTCTCGGGAGAGCATCCCTGGAATTTTTCCACGGTTCATTGGCAAAACGATAATCAAATTTATTAATAAACCATTCCAGGTCATCTCTTACTCTTTTCATATTATTAATGTACAGGGAATTTAATACCCCGATGAAATCTTTCAGTTGCCTGCCGCTTAAATGCTTATGGGCCTCTTTATAAAGAATACCATAATGCCGGGCGCAAAAGCCCTTGCAATTTCCAAATTTCAGCCTGAATTCCTCTTCATGCTGATACAGATAAAATATTGTAGCAACATACCGTTCAAAAGTCTGATCGATTTTCGAACAGATATAGCAGGAATGGTTCATCTCATCGATATAATCCACAACCGGAGAATTATCGCTTTGCCTTTTAAATAAGGAAGATCCGGACGGTTTTGCACCGCCTGCGGATAATTTCTCCATATCTCCTATTATTTTATCCATATGACTTTTTAAAATCAAAGCCAGTCCCAGACGGTTTTGGTTTTTGTACAACAGCTCTATATGTTTTTCACAAAAACCGAGCCGGGATGTCTCACCCCGCACATCATCCTCCATATAACTGGGGCCCAAGGTAAAATCTATAGCCTTTTCCTCCAGTTCATATACCATATTACAAAGCGGACATTCCCCGGCTTTATCAAATGCATCATTTACAGGTATGGTATACAGTTTTTCTTTCAATTACTCTCCCTCTTTTAACAATTCCTTTATCTCTCTGGCTCTTTCTTTTATTCTTTCACTTGCATCTTTGGAAATCAATAATTTTGAAATCCATCTTGATGCCTCATCATTTTTACCGACTTTTCTTGCCAATTCCGCTACCAGCAATGTAATAGTGTTGGCGTCCATCCCGCACATCGGGAATTCTTCCTTCATATATGCTTCAGAAAAACCTTCATAGGCATTGGCGATAAACTCTTGTTCTTCCTGCAATAATTTATTTATCTCTTCCTCATAATTAGGAGTATTCGCAGGAAGTGTCTCCCTTTTTCCCCTGATGACCCATGCCGTTTTCAGACAGGTATACGCCCGTTCGGAGAGTCTTGCCTTTTTGACAATAGAATTAACCAATGCCATCTTGTGCCTTGCGATTGCGGTATCATAAGAATATATGCTTTCTTTTTCTTCAACATGTTTATATTTTACCGAAATATTCTTTTTGACCAAGTCTGCCTGAACACCGGTTATATGATTAAAAAATCTGTTCAATGCGGCGTATCCGCAATGCGGGCACAGAATTGCATCATATTTAAGCGGGTCGGCCAGCAAATATCTTGGTCTTAAATCCGTATCAAGACTTTGTAATTTCAGTTTTCCCACTTTAACGGTCTTTGCCTTGAATTCATTATCACATACCGGGCATTTATATGTCTTATCATAAATAATATCTTCTTCTGAAAAAGAATTATGGGAAACCTTTTTGGTTTCTTCATTTTCTTTCTTATCGTTTTCATCATATATATTAATATTCGACAAATTGTTTAAACCAAACTCTTCCAAACCGGAAAACAAATTTGACATATGTATTCCTCCATTTATCCGATTATTTATAAGTTTTTATTTGAAAAATCCCGTAACTGCAAAAATTTTTTACTTATATGTAATATAATAACATAATATCTATAATTATCAAAGTAAAAAATGTTCGTTTTTATGTCGAATTTTATTATTTTTGATCAAAATATTTTGTTTTTATCATTCATGTTGTGTTTCTTATTGCTTTATTGCTTATTATCGATCGAATTCAACCCAACATACTGAATTTCATGATTTGTTCTTACAGAATAAAAAGCCGTACAGCCTCTTAGGACCGGTACGGCTTTATTATTAAATCAATAAAACGATTACATGAATGTTATAACATAAAATACTTGAATGTGACATCTCTTATTTCTTTTTTGTACTATAGAAAATATGATCACCTATAATTTTATATTCATATTTTTTCTTTATGTTTGCAGCCGCTTTGCTGTTTTTCATCCTGAAATACAGGAAATCACCGATATTATTTTCTCCGCATAAGGCTGCCTTGGCCGCTTTTATTGCCCTTTTCAAATTCTTTTTAGCAGTTTGCGAATTTTTTCCGGGATATACACCGGTATCATAAAATTCCAATACTTTATCCAAAATACTTTTTCCGGTTTTACTGCTTTTCGCAGTAACACTGAATTGAACACACCATTTGTTATCATATATAACTTCTTCTATGGTATTTGCATGGGAAAATACAGGGCTTTTAACTCTGTTTAGAACCACATTGGCTACGGCAAGCATTCCTTCATAAGGCTGGTTTCCTGCCTCAGCATAAACCAGACATGCCAAAAGTCTAAGATCGCTTTCGCTATAGGAAGGTTTTTCTTCCGCTTTGTTTTTTGTGCTTTTTGCTTTTCCGATATCCTCGGATTTTTCTTCAGCTTCCTCTTCTTCGATTTCCGCTTCTTCATCTTCCGGTACTGCATCGGCATTTTCGGAAGCATCGAATTCTTCCTCCAGAAGTTCGACTATCTCCTTGTCATCGGCTGTTAAAGTTTCATCCTCGTCATCCGTTGCATCTTCACCGGTTATTTCTTCATTGTATATATTTTCACTTGATAAAACTTCATTTGTTACAACTTCATTTTGTGAATTTTCAGTATTTTCGATATTATCATTGCCCGTTAATGTGGCAGCTTCGACGACAGTTTCTTCATCGGTTTCTGATGATAATGTTGCAGCGATGTCTTCCAAATTTACCGTTTCAGTTGCGTTTACCGTAGAACCGCAGCCGAATGTAATCAGCAATACTCCGATAGTCGCAACTAATAGCTTTTTTATGGCATTCATCTTAATCTCCTCTGAAAATTATATGTTACATTTTTGGAACAAACATAACATTTTGTTAATAATTACGTAATAATTATATCATATCCAATAAAAAAAACAACCCTAAATTTTTAAGGTTGTTTTTTGTTCATATTAACCAATTTTTATATTATAACAACAAAACTACTAAACTGACTCACTGCCAAACAATACGTCCTATTTTTCGTTCCTCTCCGTTCTGTACAATGCCAAAAGCAAATCAAGCATACGGCCATAGCTTTTCACACCGTCGGCCTGGGCATTCGCCTTAAGATAGGTGTCATTAAGCTTGTTGGAAACCGTGCTGACTACGGTATCTTCATATTTGGCCCAATATTCATTGTTGGCCCTTAAATCTTTTATTAATCCTTCCGAATACATATTTCTGATATTACCGTACAGATCTATGTCCTGGCGATACAGTGCATTTCCTGCCGTAATCAGGGCATGCACGGTACTGCTGTACATTAATTCAATATTATCCGAACAGACTCCCGCCAGATAAGCTATAAAGTTTGCTTCATCCTCTCTCATAAACCCTCTTTGATGGGCCAGCTCATGCAGCATAGTAAACGGTATGGAATAGTCCGGTACGTCCACGTTTACATTGGCCTCCATGGTAAAGGGTATAAAAATGCCCGTTGTTTCCGTATAGGACATTAACTCCGAGTGAATTACCGGTTTCGGAGGCCCGTATTTTCCGCCAAGAACCGGATACCTTTCCGATAAAAGTTCCATTGCCTCGTCGGCTATCCTTGCAAGTTTGTATTTACTCACGGAGAGTTTAAAAACACCGTTTTCATCCAGCGACGTAATTAAGCTTCTTAATTCGTTGGCCCGGTTTGCGAGCGATTCAGTCAGGCCGTACAGTTCTTCCAAAGACGAATCTTTTATTTCAAGATTGGAATAATAACTGAACGGATATCTGTAATAATTAAGCCCTCCCAATAAGGTAAAGGAAAACAGCATTACGCTTCCGGCAGCAAGTATATTTATTATCGCCTTGGTCAGATGAATCATCCATCGTTTCTTATCCTTAATGATGCGATATATCAATCTTCCGGCTAAAAATATAATAACTGCCGGAAGCAATATAACGATTATCTCAGCCAAAGATACGGGTATGATGCCGGTTATAAGGGAAACAACCTGGGAAATCCATTTATAAATGTGTAAAGCATAGATTTGCTCGGCAAAAAAATTGCTTTTTCTGGCCAGAAGAATTAATGCCAAAGACAACGGCGACAATAACAATAAGTAATTACGCTTCAACTTTGCCAATTCTTTCATTGTAAACCCCTTTCATACGGTTGCCCCTTTTTCTTATATTAATAGTATCATATTATACCTTTTACTGCAATAAATCCGGTTTACGCGCCCTTATGTAAATGTTCCCATCAGGCATACCTGGCGGCAGATTATCTCAATTGTTTGTTTTCTATTTATATTTATAATTTCAAAATCCCTGCCGGCCTTGTTAATTCTCCTGTGGAAATTCGTATGTATCTCTATTAAAAAACACCTGCCATGATTTTCGCCATCAAACCGAATATATATATTCGTTTTGGCGTAAATCACTGCAGGTGTCACTATTTTGTATGTGGTGTGTTACTGTATTACAACCTTTATTTAATTATGAAACAGATAAGATTAAGATACGAATCCTAATCCAGCCATATCCTCGTTATTTCATCAAATTTGTTTATTTCAGCTTTAAAACTTGGGAACAACAGCGCCTTCATAAGTAGATTCTATAAATTCTTTTACTTCTTCGCTCATTAAAGCTTCAACCAGGGCTTTAATATCTTCCCTGTCTTCGTTTCCTCTTTTTACGGCAACGATATTTGCATATGTTTCCGCAGCCAGCGAATCCTGTGCTTCAACCGCCACGGCATCCTTTGATACATTTAATCCTGCCTGAATCGCATAGTTACCGTTTATAACTGCCATATCCACATCCTGCAGGGAACGGGCAAGCTGAGCGGCCTCAATTTCGGTAATTTTAAGGTTCCTGGGATTTTCAACGATATCATTAACCGTTGCATCCATACCTACACCTTCGGCCAGTTTAATAAGACCCTGAGCTTCAAGCAGGAGAAGTGCTCTTGCTTCATTGGTACCGTCATTGGGAACCGCTATTTCAGCTCCGTCTTTTAACTCCTCAATAGTTTTGGTTTTGCCGGGATAAAGACCGAAAGGCTCATAATGGATTTTAGCCACAGCTACCAGATCCGTTCCCCGTTCGGCATTGAAATTGTCCAAATAAGGCTGGTGCTGGAAGTAGTTGGCGTCAAGATCGCCGTAATCCAAAGCCAGGTTAGGCTGTACATAATCGTTGTACTCAACTATTTCAAGATCATAACCTTTAGTAGCCAATACTTTTTTTGCGACTTCCAGAATTTCGGCATGAGGAGTTACGCTGGCCCCCACTTTGATCGGTTTTAAATCCTTATTGCCGGCATTTGCATCTTCAGTATTGCCCTCATTGTTATCCGCATTACCTTCCGTATTATCTTGTTTATTTTCTTCACTGCTCTGGTTTGCCGTATTATCCTGTACATTTTCCTTCTTCTTATCATCAGTACCGCAACCGCCAAGTAAAAATGCAAAAATTAACACAAACAATGCAATGCTGATTTTCTTCATTCTCATTCCTCCTCAATTTTTAATTTAAGCCCAATACCTTATATAAATAATCTGCCACTTATAATCTTTTGTCGGAGATCTTCATCCACTTCAGTCCGATCTCCTGAATCCCCTGGACTATCAATACCATTAATGCTATGGTTACCAACATTATATCCGTTTTATAACGATAATAACCGTAGTTGATTGCAATGGTACCGAGTCCGCCTCCTCCGACAAATCCTGCCATTGCGGAATAACTCAAAATTGTAATTACGGCAATGGCTCCTCCCATAATCAGTGACGGTTTAGCTTCAGGTATCATTACCTTAAACACAATCTGCAAGGGCGACGCTCCCATGGACTGTGCGGCTTCAATAACACCGCCGTCAACTTCTTTCAGGGAAGATTCTACAAGCCTTGCTATATACGGTGCCGATCCGATAACCAGAGGAACTACAACGGCATTCGGTCCGAGAGTGGTTCCTACGACAGCTCTCGTAAACGGCATTAAGGCTACCAGCAGAATGACAAACGGAATCGAACGGATAAGATTAACTATTACTCCCAGTATTCTGTTAAATGTAACGAATGGTCTAATTCCGCCCTTATCCGTTACAACCAGCAATATTCCCAAAGGGAGTCCTATGATATAGGCCAAAAGCGAGGACATGAACGTCATATATAATGTTTCCAAAATACCTTTTCCAATCATAATTAAAACTGCCCGGCTAAACATCTAGATCACCTCCTCAAACGGTATTTTATTTGCCTCAAGATAAGCATAAATTCTTTTTTTACCGATTTCATCGTCCGGAAGCTGGATAATCATCTGTCCGTATGCCTTACCGTAAATATCTTTCGTATCGGCAAACATGATATTCACCGGTGTCTTGCATTCCAGGACCATATTGGCTATTACAGGTTCAAATGAAGTTCTGCCGTCAAATATAATCCTGAGTTTGTCTTTTCCCTCAAATATATCGATATGTTTTGCCCCCGAAAATACCAACTGCTTTGCAATTTTGGATTTCGGTTTCATGAACACCTCTTCAACGGTGCCTATCTCTGCAATATGGCTTTGGTCAACTATGGCCACCCGGTTGCATATTTCCTCTATGACACTCATTTCATGGGTAATTACCACTATGGTGATACCCATTTTTTGATTTATTTCCTTTAACAGATTTAAAATAGATCTGGTCGTGGTCGGATCCAAAGCGCTGGTGGCTTCGTCACATAACAGGACTTTCGGGTTTGTAGCCAGGGCCCTTGCTATGGCAATTCTTTGTTTTTGCCCTCCGGAAAGCTGTGCGGGGTATGCCTTGGCCTTATCGCCAAGCCCTACTATCTCCAGCAGCTCATATGCCCGTTTTTTAGCTTCTTTTTTAGGGACTCCGGCAATCTCCATGGGGAAGCAAATGTTTTGCAGTGCCGTCCGCTGCATCAGCAGGTTAAATTGCTGGAATATCATTCCCATGGACTGCCTGATTTTCAGTAATTCTTTTTCACTCACAGTTGACAGGTCGATACCGTTAAAAATTACTTTGCCTTCCGTCGGCCTTTCCAGATAATTTATACATCTTACCAATGTACTTTTTCCCGCGCCGCTTAGTCCTATGATGCCGAATATTTCCCCCTCATATATGGTTAAATTGATATTTTCCAGTGCCCTAACCATAACATTCTTGTTATCATAGACCTTTCCCAGCCCGATCAGTTCAATTATCGGTTCCTGATTATCCATTTTCCTTACCTCCGCAATATTTATAATTAAACCGTACGGTCAATTTTATTTCCGGCTGAACCGTCCGTCAAAACTTTTTACCTAAAAAAAACAGGATGGCTGATAGCCTCCTGTTGGTTTTCATAATCGTTATTTATTATAATCAATTCCGGAGTTTAATTTCTATTATGAAAACACCACATTCATCTATCAGAGCGCAATATCAAAGTATGGCATGTCATACATTGTATACATACCGGACATGACACACATATTGCACATGATGAATGATGTTTTCATCAGATTAGCTCCTTTCTTATTACAAGCCCTAAAATCCGAGTAATCAGATATGTTTGTTGCAAGTAGTATACCTTATGAATAATGTTATGTCAATATGTTATTTTAAAATTTGCAGATTATTCTCCGGAATAAAATGATTTTTTTAACCGGTTAACCGATAACTAATTGTCAATTATATTTTTTCTCTTTGTAAATAAGAAATATGAACATAATATCTGATATATGTTTAAAAGTAACCTGTATGCAAAAAAGATTTAATCAAACGGTAATCAGAAGATTTACATTTGAGTATAAAAAAAGAGCTGTCAAAAGCTCTTAACCGAATGCCTTTATTGAATTTAGATATAAAAAAATCGAGGTGACAGGATTTGAACCTGCGGCCTCTACGTCCCTAACGTAGCGCTCTAGCCAAACTGAGCCACACCTCGATGCCACGGATTAAGTTCCGTTTTTCAAACAGCAAGGTTATTATATTATAATAATCTGCTTTTTGTCAACACTTATTTTAATGTTATTATATGGGATAATTAACCACATATTATCATCTTATATTAATACATTGTCAGATATTATTTCTGCTTCCAGGTACCATCATAACGATGTTTCCAGCGACAGATATACTGACGATTAGTTTTATAAGCTTCCTTTCTGTTTGTATTTTTGTGTGGTAACTTAAATATAACACAAAAGAGAGCATTTCCGTTTTATTTTATTTAGTTTTATGTAACACATGTATTGTAAACCTACATTTAAGATATCCCTTATAATTTATTTATATATGGCTTTTAGTCTATACCAGGTATAAAGCTGACGTGATAATTGCATACCCATTTTGTGTAATATTTCGTAGCTTTTATTAGCCATAAAATCATCTTTCCTCTCGTTATGATAGCAGCCTGAACAACTCTATTATAATTATAATGGAAAGGTGATTTTTTGTGTAAGCAAATACTACACCACCCGCATGGCAGGCGGTTTTTTGTTTCACATGGCTCGTTTCTCTGTTGAGAAACTCGCATCATGCTCAGCTGACTAAAGTCCATAATATAAAAGCATCCAAAAGGATGCTTAATTAATCTATTGTATATTTTTCACTTTACCATAAAAAAACATATTATAAATACATCATTAACATTAATTACATGTTATTTCAGTTCTCTAAATACAATAAATGTCACTTTATATTTACCCATTAAATCATCCAGTTTATATATCCTTCCCTTTTCCTGCGCCATTTTTATTTCACTCCAAAGAGCATTGAATATAGGAAGACCTACGGGTTTTTCATTATACTTTTCCTTTATCTTTCCTACCCAGCGTTCGTCATTAAACATATAACGTTCATTCATGGAAAGGCGTATAAACTCATTTATTATTTCTATTTTTCCTTCATCTGATACATTTTGAACACTATAATAATTCCCATATTCATCTACCACCAGATCAAAAAGCCTTACATCCATATGCACTCCTCCTTTGCATAAATACTACCACTATACCGCTGTAATTGCAACGGAGGATGAAAGGCAACAAACCACTTTATATAATTACTAACGTCTGGATAAAATATTTTATATTTTTTATAAAAACGTCACATAAAAAGGGCTACAACAATTTTTAGCTAAATTGCTGTAAACTTTTATTTTCCTAAGGCTGTTGAGCGGACTTGAACCGATAAAATCCTCATTATCATCTTCAAAATCACATTTATATTTTCTCGTAAATTGTTAAAACCATTGATTTTATTGAATTCTACATGTTTTATGTCTTGTGAAATATTGTACTTTATCATGTCATTTTATAAAATAAATCCAAGAATCTATATATCATTATATGTCTCGTTAATTTGATTTTACCCATTATTTAAAATGTAATATAGAAAAACATCTCGAAGGATACTTTCGATTTAATGTATTATTCAGAATTTTTATCTATTTTCCTTAATATTTTATTTATGTATGAATTAGATTCCTCGTTTATATTTGCTAATTTCAAGCAACTATTATATATGTCTTTCTTAGCATAAGTAATAGCCGTAATCTCATGCTGCGTCATTCGATTTTTAATCATATTAATAACTACATATTTTGTAATACCAGTTGTATTTCCAATACCTAATATTGTAGAAACTCTACTATTTAAATATTGATTATCTTTATCGATTACTTCGCCATTATATCGTACAAAAAGTTTTTTGCTCGTAGTGTTAACATGTTTCCTACATATAAGATAACAATTTAGAAAACTACCTTAGATAATTACTCCCATCTTGATAAGAAAATGTATAAAATTACAAGTTCAATGTATGGTAAAAAGTTTAAATAATACATCATAGAAAAACTCATAAAAAAAAGCTACAATGTCTTTTGTAAAAACACTGTAGCCCTTGATTCTCCTTAAAGCTGTTGGGCGGACTTGAACCGCTGACCTCCTCATTACCAATGAGGTGCTCTACCGACTGAGCTACAACAGCATCTTTTACTATGCCCGACAGCCTATGCGTCTTTTTTTTCAATATCATTTAGCACCTGATTAAGTTTTGTCTTAATTCTCGTCAGTGCGTTATCTATTACCTTGGGTTCCTTACCAAGTACCTCGGCAATCTGTACGTACTTCAAATCCTGCATGTACAGATCCAATACTTTCTTCTCTAAGTCGCTCAGGCGTCTTACAAGTTCATATTCTATCATACTGGTATTCTCTTTGTCAATAACTAATTCTTCAGGATTTGACCTTTTTTCTTGAAAAATTATGTCAACCAGTGTATCCTTGTCGACATCATCTCCGTTTTCACCCGTTAGCGGGGTATATAAGGATATGTATGTGTTTAACGGAATGTTCTTTTTCCGGTTGGAGGCTTTGATCGCACTGTAAATTTGTCTCGATACGCACAAATCCGCAAAATTAAAAAAAGAACTTTGCTTGTCCTTCTGGAAATCACGAATAGCCTTATACAGGCCTATCATTCCTTCCTGAATTAAATCGTCCTTGTCTCCGCCGATTAAAAACAGCGCTTTAGCCTTGTTTCTGACCATATGCTTGTACTTTTCAAACAGATATTCCATGGCCTGATTATCTCCGGCCTGTATAAGGCTAACGATTTCTTCGTCGGGCATGGTACTGTATTTAATTTCGGTTTTCATGCAACCAACTCCTTATCGCCCTGAATATATAATCAAAATACTAATGCATTTGCTTAAAACAGTATCCAATCATAATGAGTAATCAGAGTGTACAGCTTTAATGTTTTAATTCATTCTTTGCCTTACTATTTCGTATGCCAATATTCCTGCCGCCACCGATGCATTAAGCGAATCCACCTGCCCAAACATAGGGATTTTCGCCGTAAAATCACACTTTTCCTTAACCAGTTTTCCTACTCCCTCGCCTTCGCTTCCGATTACCAAACCGATGGGGCCTTTAAGATTAAGATTATACATCAACTCTCCGTCCATATCTGCGCACACGAACCAAAGGCCGTATTTTTTCAGTTCTTCTATGGTTGCAGACAAATTAGTCACCCTGGCTACCGGTATATAATTGATTGCCCCGGCAGAAGCTTTTGCCACAGTAGCGGTAAGTCCCACAGCCCGCCGCTTCGGAATAATAATTCCATGGGCTCCCGCCTGATGAGCCGTTCTCATTATAGCGCCAAGATTATGAGGGTCCTCTATACCGTCCAGCAATATAATAAAAGGGTCTTCCCCTTTTTCTTTTGCCGCCTCCAATATATCCTCAACCTCCGCATATTCATATGCGGCCGTATAAGCTATAACACCCTGATGCTTGCCTGTCCTGGACATTCTGTCAAGCTGTTCTCTCGTAACAAATGATATAACCGTATCGGTTTTTTTGGCTTTACTTAGTATGGTCCTTATTGGGCCGTCATCACTGTCTTTTAAGACAAAAAGCTTATCGATGGTTTTTCCCGAACGTATTGCCTCAAGAACCGCGTTTCTTCCTTCTATCGTTGATTCTTCATATCTCATATTATTTAACCTTTCCCGTTTTTAAATTATTTATATATTCTTCCAATGCTTCAGTCCAGTCTTTCATGTAATAGCCATGTAGCTCTTTAAGCCTTTTATTTTCCAGAACCGAATATGCCGGACGCTTTGCAGGTGTCGGATATTCATTGGTGGAAATCGGTTCGACTTCCGCATCAATTCCGGCCAGTTCAAATATTTTTACGGCAAACCCGTACCAGCTTGTACTTCCCTCACAGGTGGCATGGTATCTGCCGTAACTGTCAGTCTCCATTAAGAATAAAATCACCCGGGCCAGTTCCAAAGCACTGGTCGGTGAACCTATCTGATCGGATACCACCCTGATTTTCTTGCCTTCATCTGCCATTTTCAGCATGGTTTTTACGAAGTTCTTCCCCTCTCCGTACAACCAGGCCGTATTCAAAATAAATGATTTGGAGCAATATTCCTGCACAAATTTATCTCCCGCCAGTTTGGTTTGTCCATAAACATTGACAGGATTGGTTTCGGACTCTTCCGTATATGGCTTGTCGGCTTGTCCGTCATATATATAATCGGTGGATATATGAACTAGTTTTGCGCCAGTTTTTTCTGCAGCTATGGCAAGAAACTTCGGGCCAAGACTGTTGATTTTATACGCCAGCTCTTTTTCAGTCTCACATAAATCCACCGCCGTCATGGCGGCGCAGTTAATGATTATATCGGGCCTGACAATTTGAATCTCCCTTTGTACGGCCGTTTCATCCGTAATATCCAGTTTTCTTACCCGCCTGTCCATGCTTTCATTGGAATCGGTAAGATATAACCGATATTCTTCATTATCTTTTAATAAGCCGTAAAGGGCTTTTCCCAACTGCCCCAATGCACCTGTTATAAAAACCTTTTTCATATGTTCTCCTCAATTTTCAATAATAATTTATAATTAAATCATATCAACATATCATTTGCATTTTCCGGCTAAAAGATATAAATAAAATAATATTCAGAAATGCGTTACAATTCTTCAATATTTGAAGCTTGTCTGCATTTTTAACAGATTTGACAAAATTCATTTTAAAAATAAAAATATCTTATAATAATTATAATAAATTTAAAATTTTCAACATTCGTCTTGATCATCCATGCCATTACTTTAATACAATAAAAAATTATAAATTTATCTTATGTTTTCCGCACAAAAGCGGAAAGATATCCTATGCCTGCTTAAACAATTCCATAATGTATACAGTATAATAAATTTAAACCAAAATTACAACGGTTATCAGCTAATCATACCGCCAAGCATACCGCCAAGGCTTGTGATAACCAATACCGTCAATAAACTGCCGATAGGAAGCGGGCTTACCCTGTTCATCAGTAAAGATACCAGCATCAGTATAATAAAGTAAAATACACCGACAACCAGTCCCCATATAAATTTCTTTTGCTCGGTCTTCCTTCCGACAAAAAAACCTCCCATAAAAGTCGATATAATATAGGTGACATTAATAACAGCGCTTAATACGGTCCCTGAAAGGTCAAACTTCAGCATCAAAAATGAAATTATCAGTAATAACAAGGCTGTAATAATATAGGAAAAAAGAATTCCCTCCAAAATAAATATAAATTTTTTATTCTGAGCAGCCGTCCTGTTCATCTGACACCCCTTAGGTTTATCCTATATTAGAATATATTACTAAGAGGCAAAAAATATTCATTGTTCATACTATGCTTGACTGCCATTTCTTATGTCATAAGACAAATATAACATTCTTCATTATTCTTCATTAAGCCCGTCCACGGAATAGCTGCTGCCTGCATTCCATAACATCCATTCGCTGTAATCTGTGGCATAAACGGCATTGATCTGTTCCCTAACCTGCTTTCCCGTATATACCTGGTAATGCTTAATCCAGGTGGCTGTAAAATCCTGCAGCCACGGCCTTACCGTTGCCCTGTGCACATCGTCCGGTATCTGCGCCAGTTTCTCCCTTGACGCCGTAAGAACTTTGCGGATGATTTCATACGGTTTCAAATCCGGATAATCCACCCCATAATTGCCTTCAGCGAAATGTGAAGGATAAATCATAGGGCATATATAATCCAGATACTTGGCCATTTCCACATAATTCTGGCCAACCAGCCCCGCATCGATACTGCTGCTTATTATAGTTCCGTAAACATCGGCCGACACAAATACCCCCAGAGGTTTAAGTTTCTCATACGCATATTTTGTGAATTCAATAATGATGTCTTCTTTTGACTTTTCCTTAGCCATGGGCCCGAAATCCGCATCGGCCATACCTTTTCCGGTGGAGAACCTTATATAGTCAAATTGTATTTCCTTAAAACCTGCTTCGGCCGCTTTAACGGCAATTTCTGTCAGATAATCCCATACTTCTTTATTATAAGGGTTAACCCAGCACTCTCCGTTGTTATCCCTGTAAATGGTACCGTCCTTATTTTTTATGGCATATTCCTGTTTATTTTCGGCAAGATAAGGATCCTTAAATGCAACAATTCTGGCTATCGGATATATTCCCTTTTCATTAAGCAGTTTTAGCAAATCCTTTATATCGGAAATGGTATTGGTTGTGGCACCGATTTCATTAGCCATGGTATTTTCCATTCTGAAAGTAATCCTGCCGCTATCGTCCTTAACGTCTATCACCATGGCATTGATTTCGGTCGTATCCGCAATCTCTATTAGTTTATCCCTTTTATCCATGATAGCCCTGGATGTGACATATATTCCTTTGACTTTTACGGGTATTCTGTTATCAACTATATCCGATATTTTATAACCCTCATAACGATTTGTGGTGTTTTCATTTTCTGAATCCTTGGCTGAGGCTTCATTATCAGTTTCGTTTCCCGTTAAATTTTCCGTACCGGCTTCATCTTCATCAGGTCTTATTTTCTGATTATCATTCATTTTCGCCGTTTCTTTGCCCAAATTGTCTTCATCGGGATTTATCCCCTGTCCCGTTCCAGAATTGCTTAAATTATCTGAATTATCCAAATTATTTGAAGGATCTGAAATATCTGCTGTATCAGAAGCATCTGCCGCATCGGATGCATCCGACATATCCGGCAAATCGTTTCCGGTATTATTTTCCGTGCCATTTATATTATTTTCACCGGTTTCATAAGTCTTGTTTTTATTAAAAATATATCCTCCGCCTTTATATCGGATCCAATAATAAGTACCGATTCCCGCACAAATCGCCAAAATCAGGACAATAACAACACCAGGAAAAATGTTTCTTCCCCTTCTTCTCCTTCTTCGGTGCGCTATTTCATAACTTATATACATGTTAATCTCGTTCTTTTTTCTCATTCCCGTACTCCTGTTTTTTCTCACGTAATCATACTAACACTATGATAAGGCTACAAACATGATTTAGTCAAGGCTGCAGAAAATAATCATTTCATTTGCCTGCTGCGGTTTTGCAAACAGCCAAAACCGGCTGCTTAACGCACATATCGTCTTTTCTGTAAAATCTATAAATTGCAATATTATTAATCAATATAATTTTAATACAAATTTCAGTAATTTGTTGCTTATTTAACATAATTAATATATAATTAACCATTAAATAAAATTGTATCATTTCGATAAATTTATTATGTACTTTTTAAAGAAGCGAGGTGTAAATATGTTTAAACTGCCAAAGAGAAAAAGAAAAAATACTCAGCTGCAAAACAATACAGTTATCGAAAAAATGCTGAACTGGGATTTTAGTGATGACCTGCCGTCCGCTTCAAATGGATCTGACGAAATATTATCAACTCTACATAAAAACTACAAAGAATATTTTGAAAAATTCAGTTATGATTTTAATGACATCAAACTAATCGCCAATCAGCTTGAAGGAGTTATAGACGGACTCGTTGATTCTTCCAATAATGTCCGCATAGCGACGGAATTCATAGCAAACGGAGCCCAAAGCCAGTCTGAAGAAATAAACACCTGCCAGACAGTGGCCGATGTAATAGCAGACAAAATAACCATTATGAGCCAGCGTTCGAAAGAAGTAATTGCCGCTGCCCATGAAATGGGCAATGTCAGCAGTAACGGCAAGATAGCCGTTGAAAATCTTTCCGAAAACCAAAATAAAAACATCGAAGCCAATAATGCCATAACAAGAGAAATATACAATCTGCTTGATAAAACAAAAGCCATAAATGAAATTGCCAATGTCTTATATGATATTGCCAATCAGACGAATCTGTTATCGCTTAATGCTTCCATCGAAGCCGCAAGAGCGGGTGAAGCCGGCAGGGGTTTTGCCGTTGTAGCGGAAGAAATTAGAAAACTGGCCGAGCGCAGCCGTTCTTCCAGTGCAACCATTAATGAAAATATAGCGGAAATCAATAATCAGCTTGCCAATCTTCAGCAAGTTGCCGATAATTCCAAAGAAACTTTCAATAATCAGGCAATCGCTGTTAATAAAGTTATAGAAGCTTTTGAAATCATAAATAATTATGTTGACAACTTTATAAAGATTCAAAATGACTTCAATAAGGAAGTACAAAACCTTTCCACCGAAAAAGATCGGCTTATAGATTCCTTCTCCAGTATTGCTTCAGTTATTCAGGAATCCTCTGCCACAACCGAGGAAGTGGCATCCCTGACAATGAGCCTGAACAGTACATCCAATATTATTTACAAGATGGCTCAGGATTTGCACGAAAAGGTTAACGCCATAGCCACCAATTCGGAAAAGATTAAAACAAAGCAAATCATAAACAGTCAAAAGAAGGTTGGCGTTATCTTCGATATAGACGATCCCTTCTGGGACCCTACCGCCAGAGAAGGAAAACAGACCGCCAAAGCATTAAACTTCTACATAGAATTCTTTGCTCCCAAAACCAGAGACAACATAGTTTCAGATTACATTAACAAAATAGAAGATTATCTGTCAAGGGGCTTTGACGCTCTCGTTATAAGTCCGGTTGAGAGTCCCGAAATCGTACGGGTATTAAAGGATGCGGCAAATAAAGGAGTCAAAATTGTATTCATAAACTCTGCACTTGAAGACGTTCCGTACGTCGCACTTATAGAAACCAACGGTTACGAACTGGGTAAGAACGCCGCCAAGACAGCAAAACAGTTGCTGAACAATCACGGCTCGACAGCCGTTGTTATCTGGTCTGACGTAAGGATTCGTTCAATCGACAAGCGCGCAGAAGGTTATATCGAAGAATTAAAGGAAGAGCCCAACATAAATGTATATTCACTGAGCGCACCCAACAATCCTACCGAAGAAACTCTGAAAAAACTGTTTGACGATCTCAAACGCGAACACCCGGATGTTAAACTTCTGTTCGCCACCAATGTCAATTGGGGTGTGGCATACGGCAATTATGTATACAAGCATAATCTTGACTACGATATCTTAACTGTGGATTTGACCAAGGACATTGCAAAAATGATTAAGGAAGGAAAGATCAAAGCGGCTATTGCCCAGCGAAACTTTACATGGGTTTCTTCCGCTTTGGGTATGCTTGTTGATGCATTCCAAAACAAACCTGTCGTAAAATACACCGATACTGGTACCTATGAAGTAAACCAGACCAACATATCCATATATGAGCACAGAATCTAGTCCTTAACCGCTGTCACATATTTGGACATTATCCGCAGTCACATATCTGAACATAATATCTCATAATATAATATCTCATAATATAAATAAAGGATAGGCATTCCGAACCGGTGCTTATCCTTTATTATTTTTTATTTATAAATTTTAAAATATTAACCTGATATAAAAATGATTTTACTTATTTATTTATTTATTATTTAAATATTATCCAGTTCAATTTAAACCGTTTATTAATTCATTTAATATAACTTATAGCTTATCTGCATTTATTATTATCATATCATCTGTTATGCATTTCTGCCTTGTCATTACCATTTCATATATTAACTGTTACACATTCCTGCCGCAGCAATATTTGTATTTTTTTCCACTTCCGCAGGGGCAGGGATCGTTCCTTCCGATTTTTTTGCCTTTGACAACAATACCTGACATTTTCTGTTCTTTGTAAAGCTCTTTTCTGCGCTCTTCGGAAAGCAGGCCGTCCCATTCCTCCAGATTGTAAAGCCAATCTGCTTTTGCGGCAACCATATTATAATATAACTTTTCTTTATCATAAGCCAGGCTGACCACCGTATCCTTGTCCATTTCTTCAATCGGATTAGGGGTTATAAGGCTGTCATTTATGCCGTCCAGGAAGCCTACGAAATATTTAAGCTCCGTATCAAATTCTTTCGCAAGTTCTTCAACGCTTCCCTTCCATTCCTTGTCGGGATTGGCAAGTAATTTCCTGTATATCTCTTTTTCAATATTAAAATAATTAGCCCAGAACATCTGCCCAGCTTTGCTGTTCATATCATATGCATATGCAAAATCTCTCCATTCCTGAAGTAAACCCATAATTTCATCCTTCCTGATTCTGTATTTTATAATCTGTAATTATACCATATTACTCTTTTAATATCCAACAATAAAAAATTAATCAAAATTCATATGTAAATGTATAAATTCTGTAAAACTGTATCATAATAGTAATGTCCTTATATAGAATATTCTGTATGGGATCAAATGCGTATGCTCTTTTCATAATTGGATTCCCCCTTCAATTATGAGCACGAAAGAGAAGAATACTTATCCTCCCCTTTTTAGCAACAACCCACTACAAAGGTGTAGTGGGTTGTTTGCATAAGCCCTTATTTTTCAAGCACTACATGAATTTTATATTGCAAATTTTATATAGAAAAATAATATAATTATCTATTTTTACACCCATTTTACACCCACTTACGTTATTGCATAATAAAACCACTCTAAGAAGAGTGGTTACGAAGAAAACAAATTAGCAATTTTTTGAATTTCGACTGCTCTTATATTAGGTAACACATGACTATATAAATCCATCGTTATAGATAGTTTGGAATGTCCTAGTATAGTTTTTAATACTTGCGGTGACATTCCATTTTCAATACATCTTGTAGCAAAAGTATGCCGGAATGTATGCGGCGTAATATGCCGAAAATTCTTGTGCTCTATTTGAATCTTTTTTATTACTCTGTTAAGTTCCTGTTTAAGCATATCTCTATTAATTGGATAACCTGTCATTGTAGTAAATACAAGATTTTCAAGGCCTTCTTTATTCTTCCACTTATCGCCTAGAAGCATTCTGTTTTCTGCCTGTTTTACCTTTTGCCGTTTTAATGCTGCTATAGCTGTATCTATTAGAGGAATATCCCGCCGGCTTGTTTCCGTTTTTGGTGTATCTAATTTATAATCATTGTTCACATAAACTAAAGTATTATTGACATGAAGGACCTTATTCTTAAAGTCTATATCCTGCCATTGTAATCCCCTTAATTCCCCGCTTCTCATTCCTGTAGTTAATGCTAAAAGAAATAAATCATATAAATAGCTATCTTTTGCATAATCAAGAAATATTTTTTGCTCTTCAACAGTCATTACCCTTGGTTCCTTATATTCCTTCTTTCTTGGAAGTGTGGCTAACGGAACCGGATTTTCTAATATTATTTTATTTTTTAATGCCTGTTTATACATTCCGCTTAATACTACAGATACTAATTCAATTGTATTTCTTGAATATCCTTTTTTATAGAGATCATTGTATAATTTTTGTATGTGTTCTGGTCTGATATCTTTTAATTTCTTTTTTCCTAATGGCTCTTTAATGTACGAATTAAAATTATCTCTATAAACCCCCACTGTTCCTTCTTTGACAGCAGGTTCTTTATATTCTTTAATCCATACATCAAACCATCCTGAAACTGTTATATTTTCTTGCTTAGCAAATAAGCCATGTTCAACTTCATATTTTAAATTAGCAAGTTTTTTCTTACATTCTTTAAGATCCATGTCATATACTGTATATCGTTCACCGCCATAACGGAACCGCCCCATATATCTTCCATCCGGCCTTTGTGTAATACCTTCAGGCAACTTCCTCCCATTCTTATCAACTGCCAAATAAATCACCCCTTTATGAATATCATTGTTAGACTTGCTCTACCGCTTTGTAAAATGTGAATAATAAATGCACACTTTTTACATAATTAATTCTGTTCTGTGCCTTTTCCAAATGATTTTCATCTAAAATACTTAACATTGATTAAAAGTTAATACCATCTTTTTATATGATAAACGTATAATGTTTTCTTCAATTGGTTCTATATCAATATTACAATATTAGCAAAATCATATAAAAATAATCTAACACTTACTATTTTAATTTGACTACAAATATATCCTGTGATACATCCCCTCTCTTGTAGCCAAAAAGCTTTGCATCTTTCAATTTCCCTTTTTATAATCTGCCATACATCATATTTATTGCATCTCTATAACCCTGCAAATAGCATATTAATTGTGCATCAGCTCGTACCATTTCTTGATCTTCATTTTCGTTCTGTTCTCTTTCCAGAAAGCCTGGAAACTCTTCTAGTGCCTTTCTGCATCTTTCAGCTGCAAATTGAATGTAATCATACGAAAATTTTTTATTCATTGTATCTTACCCCTTTTCATATATTTTATTACAGATTAATAACCTTTATTAAATATTAACATTACTTAAGGGTTATGTCAAGTTATTATCCTTGATTTATTTTTATTAATTATGTATAATACGTCATAAGAAAAAAATAAAGGTGGTTTTTATTATGTCAATAGCATCCGATAAAATTAGGGTATCAATTGTAATAGAGAAAGAAGATAAATTGAAGTTAGAAAAATTAGCAAAAACCGATGATAGAAGTTTAAATTATGTAATTAATAAGGCTATTAAGGAATACTTGAATAATTTCCCGAATATTTAAATATAATCTGCTTGTACAATGTTCCATGTAAGGGCAGTGGCTTCGGCTACTGCCTTTTGCCTTAAAATAATTAATATAGCAATTCCATTAATTTTTTAGTTTTTGGGTCATTTCTTAATCTACGCATGGCTTTATTTTCAATATTTCTCACAGCATCTTGACTAATTTTCATTTTATCAGCGGTTTCCTGAAGAGTTAGTCTATGTTCAAATCTATATTTTAAAACTTTAATCATTTTCTGATTAACCACCTTGCTAATAATCGACCATGTTTCTCCAGTAATTTGATCTTTTACTATTTCATCAATAACTTTTTTCTCCACATCTGTTTCATCCGGTATTGTATCTTTTAAAATCAATTCATCATCTCCAAAATCTTCTGTCAAAGGCGAATCTAAACTGATTACATTTTGTCTATACATGTATTTTTGTAGTTTTTCAACTTCTCGAACTGTCATAGATAAATAATAAGATAATTCATATACGGTAGGATCTCTCCCATATGTAAAACCATAATGTCTTAATACCTGGTTATACTTATAAACCTTCTGTTGCGTATGAATTGGTACTCTTACTGTTTGACCGCAGTTTTCAATAAATCTTTTTATGGTTTGATGTATCCAATAGTTAGCATATGTCAGAAATGATGAATCTGTATCCGGATTATATCTCTCTACAGCTTTAATAAGCCCAATAAAGCCCTCCTGCATCAATTCTTCTTTTTGTATTATTGCATCACAATTATAAGGGGCTTTAAAAATATAGTGATACTTCCAAACTATAGAGGCAATAATCTTTTCATTCTGTAAATATAGAAGTTCCATATTTTTCTTAACATCAATACCTTTCTTTATACATAATACTAACTCTTCATTCGTCATTTATCGATACTCCTTTGATATAATTAATTACAGTAAAAAGCACTTGATTACCGAGAGGCCACATTAGGCCGCTCGGTAAATGCTTTTTACACCTTCCATAAAGTTGCAGTCTGATTTTTGTAATTGTATTTATATTCTTCTTTTTTAATAACTCTAAACAGTTCTCCTGCATCTCCCCAAAGTGTTATATTAACTTCTTTTCCACTGTCACTTAGCTGACTCATAAAAGGAACCATTACATCTATCATCGCACTTCTGACAGCACTGGCAATACCTTCTGTAATTTGATCGTTGTTAGCAACAGCAGTGCGAGAACCGATTCTACCAACCAATTCAGGTCCTGCTTCCCGTGCTATAAATAATTCGCCGGTATTGACAAAACCACCCTCAGCTTTAAGGGACGGGACCATAACTGTAGGATATTTAGATTGAAATGCTTGAAATGTACTTTCATCAATATCAATGCCAATCTTAAGAGTTGGCATTTTCCAGTTTCTAACTTGCGCACTTACACTTTCAAGCCATCTATAAACAGCAGATTTACCGGTTGTATCATTATCAAATGTATCATTAAAGCTACTTATTAAGTCCTTGGCATAACTCTTAATATTGGGCTTTGCAGTATTTTTAACCTCTTTAGATACTGACTTGTCAAGCTCAATAATTAAATTTTCGCCTTCCTTCTTAAGATTGGGAAGTTTAGTTTTCATACCGGCAATAAAAGCATCTGGTAAATTTTCTCCAGATACTTTACCTTTTGCAATCATTTCTTTAAACTCTTTACTTTCAGCAGCCTGTTGTCCCATTAGGAAATAAATACCATCTATGTCTTTTGCCAAGGCTTTAAGCATAGCTTCATCGGTTAATTGTTTAGACAAAGTTTCAGGAAGCATTTTTCCTGTCTTGATATATTCTTCAGCAAGTTTTTTATTTTGCTCAGAAGTAGGTTCAAGCGTTTTCAAAAATTCTTCAAGATTCTTCTTGGCAGCCTTTGTCATTCCGCTTTCTTTAAATGCACCAAGAAACGCATCAACTGAACGTGCCCAAAATCTGCTCATGGCAAATCCGGGATCAACCTCAATCATTCCTTCATCAATAACGCTTTGTGCTGCCTTAGTAATTACTCCTTTGGTTTCTTCTTGGAATTTATTCAGCTCAGGAGCCCATTTTTCCTTAATTTTGTCATAGGCAAGTTCCATACCCAACTGAGTTACAATGATTTTAGACTCAGAAAGATTTTGTTGAATTTCTTTAACGCGTCTATCATAATCTTCCTGGATTTTTCTCCTTTGAGACTCAGTTGTTGCCGCTTGCATATCGATTTCATATTGCGTCCTAACTACGACAAGATTCTTTTGAGCAGCTGCTTCCAATGATTTTTGACGCTCATCAACTGCATCCTGAATTTGATTAAGGAGCTTTTTATATGACTCTGCTGTCAAATCACCTTGCAATTCGATAGTCTGGATTTTAGCCACAAATTCAGCATCGGCAATTCGGCTCTGAATCTCATTAATCTCTTTGATGAGATTATCAATAACTTTTTGTTCATTAGCATCAATAATGCCGTCAGCAAGAGCCTTGTCCATCTCAGCACGCAAATCCTTACCAAGACGCTCCATTTCAAATTTAGAATTATTAAAGACTCTATCTGTAACTTCTTTCATTTCAGCCTTAAAATTCTCGTCCTGGATTACTGCTTCAATTGCGAGATGGGTAACATAATGCTGTTGCTCAATATATTCTTCAGCGTGCTTAATAAAAGATTCGATTGTAGATTTATATTGTGCAATTTCTCCTTCTGTAAGGGCTAAACCAACAGAAACCTTCCAATTTAATTTATTAAGAGTTTCTATATCTTTTTGAATGGCATCCTCAATATCCTTAAGTTTTTGATTTTCCGAAACAAAAATATCAATTTTCACAGTATAATCGCTTTCTGTAAGGCGATCGGCTATATCCTTAATTTCTTCCATCGACAATGCGATTTCACCAAAGCGCTTTGCTAAATCTTCTTCTTGAAGCTTCTTATTATGTTCTTTAATAGCTGTATAAACAGCAGCCAGTCCACCGATAATTGCAGTAACAGCTAAACCTGTTGGCCTTAATGAAAGAAGAGAACCTCCTAGATCAGAGAATAATGATATAATTCTATAAGTAGCAAATGCACCAGCCAAACCTGCTAATGCTGGTTTGAATTTATCTATGGTTTCAACTACCTTCTCAAATTTTGGTTGAATTTTATCAGCCAGTTCTTCGGCTTTATTCTGCATCTTCGCAAGCTCTTCATTGAATTTAGCCATATATGAAATGGTTTTTTTATTTATGGCATCATCCAATTCTTTATAACCTGAACCTAGATCTATTCCTTTTTTTGTTTTACCTTCAGACAAAATATTAATTTCGTCAAAGCTTAATAAAGTTTTCTTTAACTTATCAACAAATTCTTGTGCTCCCTCAGCTTCTTCACCAATACCTTCAATATCATAAGCTATATCCTTAAAGATATTGGTATCAGAATAATCAGGTAGTTCAAAACCAACTGCTGTTGCGAATGAATCAATCATTCTACGAAGAGCAATTACAACAGCATTAATGTAAGGCAAAACAGTAGTAATTACAGGAAGAAATACATTCCCAATTGCACGAGTAAGATTTGTCCATTGTTGTTGTAAAATTCTTAATTGGTTTGCAGGTGATTGGATAGTTTTTGCCATATCACCAAAAGCAACTTCAGTCTGTTCCATAATTGCAAGCCATCTAAGCTGTACTTTGGCAGCTTGGCTCATTTTTTCAAC